>Ga0209958_1000404_pt1 | contig 89034 bp, 77 predicted proteins | sample ThiBio_inoc_plan_FD_183942 | JGI IMG/M metagenome (GOLD analysis project Ga0209958, IMG submission 183942) | Wastewater bioreactor microbial communities from Cape Town, South Africa - Thiocy_inoc_plan (SPAdes) | ecosystem: Engineered > Bioremediation > Thiocyanate > Unclassified | place: South...
CGGGGATCGACAGGCTCAACACGACTCATCCCTCACAGATAAGCCCGAGAAGTGTCACCACCAACGACCACCCACGTGTCACCGATGTCCTGATACAGATTCGTCACCGATGTCCTGAGACATGACATGGCGAAACGAAGGGCAAGCTCGACGCGAAAAGGGCAAGCTCGGCGCAAGAAGGGCAAGCTCGCGAGACGGCGCCGATTCAGCCCGCGGCGCGCTCGGCGGCCTCGACCACGTTCGTGAGCAGCAGCGCGACGGTCATCGGGCCGACACCACCAGGGTTCGGCGACAGGTATCCCGCGACCTCGGCGACGTCGGGGGCGACGTCGCCGAAGACGCGCGTCTTGCCGGTCTCGGGGTCGGTCTCGCGCGTGACGCCCACGTCGAGCACGGCGGCGCCGGGCTTGACGTCGGCTGCCGTGACGAGGTGCTTGACCCCGGCCGCCGCGACGATGACGTCGGCCTGGCGCAGGTACTGCGCCGCGTCGACCGTGCCGGTGTGCGTCAGCGTCACGGTCGCGTTGTACTCGCGGCGCGTCAGCAGCAGTCCGATCGACCGCCCGATCGTGACGCCACGGCCGACGACGACGACGTGTTTGCCGTTGAGGTCGTACCCATTGCGCACGAGCAGTTCGATCACACCGCGCGGCGTGCACGGCAGCGGCGAGGTGATCGGCGCGTTGACGTTCAGCACGAGGCGACCGAGGTTGGTCGGGTGCAGGCCGTCGGCATCCTTGTCAGGGTCGATCCGTTCGAGGATCGCATCGGTGTCGAGGTGCTTCGGCAGCGGCAGCTGCACGATGTACCCGTGGCAGGCCGGGTCGGCGTTGAGCGCGTCGATCGCCGCCTCGACCTCGGCCTGCGTCGACTCGGCCGGCAGCTCGACCTGGATCGAGTTCATGCCGACCGCTTCGGACTGCCGGTGCTTCATGCCGACGTACAGCTGCGAGGCCGGGTCAGCACCCACGAGCACGGTCGCGATGCCCGGGACGACGCCCCGGGCCTTCAGCGCCGCGACGCGCTCGGTGAGCTCCTCAGCGATCGCCGCGGCGGCAGCCCGGCCGTCAAGACGGATCGCCGTCACTGCTGCAGCCCGGGGTAGAGCGGGAATGCCGCGGTCAGGGCGGCCACACGGGCACGCAGCGCCGAGAGATCGGCGCCGTCGGCGCCGCCCACGAGCGCGAGCGCGATGATGTCTGCGACCTCGGTGAACTCGGCGTCGCCGAAGCCGCGGGTCGCGAGCGCGGGCGTGCCGATGCGCAGACCCGACGTGACCATCGGCGGGCGCGGGTCGTTCGGAACGGCGTTGCGGTTGACCGTGATGTGGATCTCGTGCAGCAGGTCTTCGGCCTGCTTGCCGTCGATCGCGGCGTCACGCAGGTCGACGAGCACGAGGTGCACGTCGGTGCCGCCGGAGCGCACGGCGATCCCGGCATCCACGACGTCTTGCTGCGACAGCCGGTCGGCCAGCAGTGCCGCACCGCGCACGACGCGCTCCTGACGCTCCTTGAACTCGGGCGTCGCGGCGAGCTTGAACGCGGTCGCCTTCGCGGCGATCACGTGCATGAGCGGGCCACCCTGCTGCCCCGGGAAGACGGCTGAGTTGATCTTCTTCGCGATGTCGGCGTCGTTCGTCAGGATGAAGCCCGAGCGCGGGCCGCCGATCGTCTTGTGCACAGTCGACGACACGACGTGCGCGTGCGGCACGGGCGACGGGTGCAGGCCCGCCGCGACGAGGCCCGCGAAGTGCGCCATGTCGACCCACAGCAGCGCGCCGACCTTGTCGGCGATCTCGCGGAAGCGTGCGAAGTCGAGCTGACGGGGGTAGGCCGACCAGCCCGCGATGATGACCTTGGGCGAGTGCTCGACGGCGAGGCGCTCGACCTCGTCCATGTCGATCGTCGAGGTTTCGGGGTTCACGCCGTACGCGACGATGTTGTAGAGCCGGCCCGAGAAGTTGATCTTCATGCCGTGCGTCAGGTGCCCGCCGTGGTCGAGCGAGAGGCCGAGCAGCGTGTCGCCGGGGCGGGCGATCGCGTGCAGGACAGCGGCATTGGCGGATGCCCCGGAGTGCGGCTGCACGTTCGCGAACTCGGCCCCGAACAGCGCCTTCGCGCGCTCGATCGCGAGCTCCTCGGCGACGTCGACCTCTTCGCAGCCGCCGTAGTAACGGCGGCCGGGGTAGCCCTCGGCGTACTTGTTCGTCAGCACCGAGCCCTGCGACTGCAGCACCGAGACGGGGACGAAGTTCTCGGAGGCGATCATCTCGAGGTAGCCGCGCTGACGCTCGAGCTCGCGCTCGAGCACCTGTGCGATCTCGGGGTCGACCTCGGCGAGCGGGGCGTTGAAGTAGGGATCGGTCATGATGGCTGCATCTCCTGGGTCACGAGGCGGACGGATGTCCCATCGCGGCGCCGGCCGAGACCGATTCGCCGCATATGGAAGCGTACCGAGGCCTCGACCCAGGCGAACGGTCGATTGCCGATTGGTCGCTCCCCGGTGGTGACCCACCTCAACGCCAGTTGCGACGAGATGAGCATATCGGATGCCGCTATGCTGGCGACATCCGATTTGTTAGGACTCCTTACATCAAGCGATCCGCTGCCGCACCGCTCAGAATGGAGACACCGTGACAACCCCCACTGTCGTCCCCGCGCCCGCGTCCATTGAGGCGTCGGGGGAAGCGACGTTCGCCCTCACCGCTGGGGCGGAGATCGTCGGCGACGCTGACGCGTGCACGGTGCTGCGCGAGCTCATCGCGGTGCGGACCGGCTCCGGCCGCTCGACAAGCTCGGGGACCAAGCCAAGCGCGCCGACGAGCGGCACCATCGCGCTCGTGATCGAGCCGGGCGGCGCTCCCGAATCGTACCGCGTCGAGGTCACCGCGGCGTCCGTCCGAGTCTCCGGCGCCGACGCGGCAGGGCTGTTCTACGCCGTGCAGACGCTCGGCCAACTGATCGAACGCGCCCCGGACGACACCGGCTGGCAGATCCCCGCCATCAAGATCGCGGATGCCCCGCGGTTCGCCTACCGCGGCGTGATGCTCGACGTCGCCCGCCACTTTCACGGCGTCGACACGGTGGAGGCGTACATCGACCGGGCATCCGCCCTCAAGTTCAACCACCTGCACCTGCACCTGACCGATGACCAGGGCTGGCGCCTGCAGCTGCGCTCACGGCCGGTGCTCACCGAGAAGGCCTCGGCGACCGCCGCTTTCGGCGACCCCGGTGGCTTCTACACGCAGGACGACTACCGCGAGATCATCGCGTATGCCGCCGCGCACCACATGACGGTCGTCCCCGAGATCGATCTGCCCGGGCACACGCACGCGGTATCGCTCGCGTATCCCGAGCTGTCTGAGCAACCCGTGCTGAGCGAGCAGATCCGGCAGACGACGCACGACTTCGGCGGCCAACTGCCCGTCAACGGGGTGCCGTACGAGAGCGTCGCGGTCGGCTTCTCATCGCTGAAGATCCATGATGAGCGCACGTACGCGTTCCTGGCTGACGTGCTGGGCGAGCTCGCTGAGCTGACCCCAGGCCGGTACCTGCACGTCGGCGGTGACGAAGCGCTCGGCACGCCCGCCGCCGACTACGAGCTGTTCCTGCAGCGCGTGACCGACCTCGTCGCCGGGCTCGGCAAGATCCCTGTCGCGTGGCACGAGGCGGGCGCCGCCGCGCGACTCGCCCCCGGCACCGTCGGCCAGTACTGGGGTTTCGTGATGCCCACCGGCGGCGCCGACGACAAGGCACGCGCGTTCATCGAACGCGGCGCGCAACTGATCCTGTCGCCCGCCGACGCGATCTACCTCGACATGAAGTTCGACGCGGATGCCCCGCTGGGCCTCACCTGGGCGGGCGTGACGCGCGTGCGCCGGGCGTATGAATGGGACCCCGCGACGGTCATCGAGGGTGTGACCGACGCGGGCATCCTGGGCGTCGAAGCGCCCCTGTGGTCGGAGACGGCGCGCAGCCTCGCCGACATCGACGCGCTCGCGTTCCCCCGCATCGCCGCCGCCGCCGAGGCGGCGTGGTCGCCCGCCCTCGGCACGAGCCCGCTGCGCACGTGGGACTCGTTCGCCGCCCGCGTCGGCGCGCTCGGCCCCCTGTGGACCAGCCAGGGCATCGGCTTCACTCCCCTGCCGGAGATCGCCTGGGGCGCCACCGCGAGAGAATCGACACCATGACCACCGTCCTGCACTCGGTCCGCCTCGTCGATGAAGGTCGCGTCACGGAGGATGCCTGGGTCGCCTTCGCCGACGGCGTCGTTCTGCGCACCGGCACGGGCGACGGCTGGCGGGCGCTCCCCGCGGGCGACGCGATCGACGCCGCGGGCGCGTATCTGACGCCCGGCTTCATCGACATCCACGGGCACGGCGGGGCAGGCGCCTCGTTCGACGACGGCGCCGACGCGATCCACGCGGCCCGCGCGCTGCACCGCGCGCACGGCACGACACGCGCCGTGCTCTCGCTCGTGACCGCATCGATAGACGATCTGGCCGAGCGGGTCGGCCTCGTCGCCGACCTCGCGCAGCGCGACGCGACGATCCTCGGCTCACATCTCGAGGGCCCGTTCCTCGATGTCGCGCACAAGGGTGCGCACACCGAGGGACTGCTGCGGGCACCGGATGCCACGTCGATCGCCCGTCTGCTCGACGCGGGCCGCGGCACGGTCCGCCAGGTCACGCTCGCACCCGAGCTGCCCGGCGGTCTCGACGCCGTCGCGCAGTTCGTCGCGGGCGGTGTCGCGGTCGCGGTCGGGCACACGGCGGCGACCGAGCAACAGGCATCCGCTGCGTTCGACGCCGGTGCGACGTTGCTCACACACGCGTTCAACGCGATGCCGGGCATCCATCACCGCGCACCGGGGCCGATCGTGGCGGCGATGCGCGACGATCGGGTGACGCTCGAGCTGATCGCCGACGGCGTGCACGTGCATCCCGACGTGATCGCCCTCGCGTTCGCCGGCGCGCCCGGACGCATCGCACTGATCACCGACGCGATGGCCGCCGCCGGGGCTGAAGACGGGCACTACGAGCTCGGTGGACTGTCGGTCACCGTCAGCGACGGCGTCGCTCGACTCGACGCCGACGGCGCGATCGCCGGGTCGACGCTGACGCAGGATGCCGCGCTGCGTCTCGTCGTCGCAGGCGGACGGCCGATCGCCGACGCGGTCGCGGCGCTGACGACGGTTCCCGCCCGCGCGATCGGCGCCGCGGGGCGCTACGGCAGCCTCGTGCCGGGCGCGGCCGCCGACGCGGTGCTGCTGGATGCGGGGCTGAACGTCGTCGCGGTGTGGGTCGACGGCGTGCGCGTCTGAACTGCTCCGGATGACGGGGTGAGAGCGGGGTGGCGTACGCCCCGTCCCCCACCCCGCTCAACCCCCAGCCCGGCACCGCGGAACCTCTCCCCCCAGAGTCGTTCCACGGCGCCCAGGCGAGGGTCCGGATCGCTCCGTCCCCCCGAGAACGGTGTGCGCCCTTCTGCTTCCCTCAGAGCGGAGGCGCACAACCGTTCTGATCATGAGATGACCGAGCGCACGTTCTATGACGCGAAATCGCGATCTTTTTTCGCACCCGTCGGGTGTGCCCATGCCAGCCGTGCGCCGGCGACGTCCCGCAGGGAGGACAATGGTGAGGTCACGGGCCGAAACCGCGTCATGAAACCGACATGACGTCGTCTCTTCAGTGAGCATCTCTCCTCGAGCGGATCCCACATGGACAAACACGATCAGCCGCGCCCCGATGTCGCCGACATCGCCGACGCGGACCTCGTGCTGCGCTCGCGCGCCGGTGACAGCAGTGGATTCGGGGAACTGTGGCGGCGGCACTACCGATCAGGCATCGTCGTGGCAGGGTCGATCACGTCGAGCTTCGACGCCGACGACCTCGTGCAAGAGGCGTACACCCGCATCTACCGCTCGATCGCGGCGGGCGGTGGACCGACGGGGTCGTTCCGCGCATATCTGTTCACGGCCATCCGCAACACGGCGGCCAGCTGGGGCCGCGCGCGACGCGAGTCGAACATCGAAGAGCTCGAGTCCGTCGCCGATCCGGATGCCGAAGCGCACGCCACGGATGACGCGCTCGATCGTGCACTGACGACACGGGCGTTCCGCAGTCTGCCGACGCGTTGGCAGGAAGTGCTCTGGTACACCGAGATCGAGCAGATGAAGCCCGCCGAGGTGGCACCGCTGCTCGGGCTGAAGGCGACGGCTGTCGCGCAGCTCGCTTTCCGCGCCCGCGAGGGGCTGCGCGAGGCGTGGATCCAGGCGCACCTGCAGTCAGTCGCAGACGGCTCTTACCACCAGTGGACGATCGAGCGGCTCGGCGCCTATTCGCGCGGCAACCTGGGTCGACGCGACGCGGGCAAGGTCGACGCACACCTCGCCGAGTGCACGCGGTGCGCGATCGTCGCGGCGGAGGCGAAGGACGTGTCGCACCGCCTCGCGCTTGTGCTGCTTCCGCTCGTGCTCGGCGCGGGCGGCGCGACGGCGTACCTCGCCGCGCTGCAGGGCGGTGGGGTTCCCCTCACGGCTCTCGCCGGGGGTGCCGTGCCCGGCATGCCGGGCGCCGTCATGGCCGGCGCGGGTTCCGCGGGCGGCCTGACTGCGGCCGGCGCCGCGGGCGGGACGGTTGTCGGCGTCGCGACCGTCGGTAGCGCCACGGGTGGAATCGGGGCGCTTGTCGGCGTGGCGGCCGTCGTCGCGGTCGGCGGCGTCGCCGCGGCGATAGCGATCCCGCAGCTCACGTCGTCGCCCGAAGCGGCGGATGCCGCGACGCGCGATGTCGCGCAGGCCGCCGCGGGCACGCTGCCCGATGCCGTGATCGTGGACGCCGCCGACGACGGCAGTTCTCTCGTGCTGCCCGCGCCCGGCCCGACGCCGAGCGATCTGCCGATCATGCCGATGCCGCAGCCGTCGGCGACGGTGCCGAGGCCCACGCCTCAGCCGACGCCGACGGCCGCACCGACACCCACGCTGTCGCCGACCCCCGAGCGCACCCCGACGCCGGATCCCGGGCCGTCTGCGACGCCGGAGCCGGCGGCGACCCCGGAGCCGACGGCCACGCCCGAACCCACGGCCTCGCCCGAACCGACCGCGACGCCCGAACCCACGGCGACCCCCGAACCCACGGCCACGCCCGAACCGTCTGCGACGCCCGAACCCACGGCGACCCCCGAACCCACGGCCACGCCCGAACCGACGGCCACGCCGGAACCCACGGCGACCCCCGAACCCACGGCCACGCCCGAACCGACGGCCACACCTGAGCCCACCGCCACGGCGGAACCGACCCCGACACCGGCCGAAACCCCGACGACCCCGCAGGACGAAGCGCCGACGCTCGTGGGATCCCCCACGCTCGCGATCGGGTCAGACGTGACCACCACGATCCAGCTCGCCGGAACACCCGGTGAGACGGTCGTCGTCACCTTCACCGGGCTCCTCTCGGGCTCGCGCCCGGTGGCGCAAGCGACGGTCGGCGACGACGGCACCGTGTCGGTCGCGTTCACGGTGACACTCACCCAGTACATCTTCGGAACGGCGCAGGTCTCCTACCTTGTGGACGGTGCCGCATCCTCCACCTCGACGCCGATCTGGTGAGCTCCGGCATCCGTCATCGCCCCGCGTAGACTGGGAACATGGCCGATCTGCCCCCTGTCCGCCCGAGCGCGCCCGAGCAGCCCGCACCGCTGCCTGCGTCGCTGCCCGCGGGCACGCGTCCGGCGCTGGATGCCGTCGACGTGCTCGCGTTCCTGTGCGAGCTGTTCGCATTCGCGACCCTCGCGGTCTGGGGCTTCACCGCGTGGCCGTTCCCGTGGAACATCGTGGCGGGCATCGGCGCTCCGCTGATCGCAATCCTGCTGTGGGCGCTGTTCGTCTCGCCGCGCGCCGTGATCCGCGTGCATCCGTTCGTGCGTGCGCTGGTCGAACTGCTCGTCTACGCGTCGGCGACGATCGTGTGGTGGACCAGCGGCAGCGCCTGGATCGGTCTCGGATTCGCCGTCGTCGCCGTCGCCGTGGGCCTCGTCGCAGGACGCCGCCGCCTGGCATGACCACCGCCGACATCGTCGTCGCGCTGCGTGCGCAGCTGGGCGACCGTGTCGACACCGACCCCGCGCATCTCGACGCCGCCCGCGCCGACAAGTCCGGTCATGCCGCCGCCGGCATGCCGCTCGCGATCGTGCACGCGGCATCCGTTGCCGATGTGCAGGAGACGCTGCGGATCGCACACGCGAGCGGAACTCCCGTCGTCACGCGCGGCGCGGGCACGGGGCTCGCGGGCGGCGCGAACGCCGGCAGCGGCGAGATCGTGCTGTCGGTGCGGGCGATGGACCGGATCCTCGAGGTGCGGCCCGACGACCTGCTGGCGGTCGTCGAACCGGGCATCCTCAACGCCGACCTGAACCGTGCGCTCGCCGCGCACGGCCTGTGGTGGGCGCCCGACCCCGCGAGCCGCGAGATCTCGACCGTCGGCGGCAACATCGCCACGGGAGCGGGCGGGTTGCTGTGTGCGAAGTACGGCGTCGTGCGCGACGCGGTGCTCGGCGTCGATCTCGTCCTCGCCGACGGACGGATGCTGCGCCTCGGCCATCGCAGTGTGAAGGGCGTGACGGGGCTCGATCTGACGTCGCTCGTCATCGGGTCGGAGGGCACGCTCGGCGTCGTGGTCGCGGCGACACTCAAACTCCGTCGGCTCGCGATGGGCCGGGCGCGCACGCTGACGGCATCCTTCCCCGACGTGCGCGCGGCCGCCGCCGGCGCGGCCGCCGTCACGGCGTCGGGAGTGCAGCCCGCGATCATGGAACTGATGGATGCCACGTCGCTCGCGGCCGTGCACCGACTGCTCGGCCTCGACGCGCCCGAGCCGGGCGCCGCGCAGCTGACGATCCAGACCGACGGGCCCGCCGCGACGGACGAGGCCGATGCGATCGCCGCGACGCTGACCGCCGCGGGAGGGGTCGTGCGGCTTGCCGCGGATGACGCCGAGGCGGAGCTGCTGTGGCGCATCCGCCGGTCGATGCACCCGGCGATGGAGACGCTCGGCACGACGCTCATCGAGGACGTATCGGTGCCGCGCAGCGCGCTGCCCGCGATGTTCGACGAGATCGCCCGCATCGAGCGTGAACACGGCCTGGTCGTCCCGACGGTGTGCCACGCGGGTGACGGCAACCTGCATCCGAACTTCATCTTCGAGGGCGCTGAGGTGCCCGATGCCATCTGGGCAGCGGCCGACGACCTGTTCCGCGCCGCGCTGCGGCTCGGCGGCACGCTCACCGGCGAGCACGGCATCGGTGTGCTCAAGCGGCGCTGGCTACGCGACGAACTCGGCGACGACCAGTGGGAGCTGCAGCGCCAGATCGCCCGCGTCTTCGACCCCACCGGCATCCTGAACCCCGGCAAGGTGTTCGCGCGCTGACCCCGGCGCGCGTGCGCGCGGCATCCGCCCCTTCATCCGTCCCGATCTGCGGCCTCCGCGCCCAGCACCCGACAACACGGGACGGACGAACGGATGCCGCGGCTCAGGCGCGCGAGGTCAGAGCCCCTGCCAGGCGGGCTTGTTGGCGGCGACGTACCGGTAGTAGTCGGCGTGGGCGAGCTGCGAAGCAGCGGCCTCGTCGACGACGACGGTCACGTGCGGGTGCAGCTGGATCGCCGAACCCGGCAGCGACGACGTGACGGGGCCCTCGACGGCGCCCGCGACGGCGGCCGCCTTGCCCTCGCCGAAGGCGAGCAGCACGAGGTGCTTGGCGCCGAGGATCGTGCCGAGGCCCTGTGTGATGCAGTGCATCGGAACATCCTCGACCCGATCGAAGAAGCGGGCGTTGTCCTTGCGGGTCTGCTCGATGAGCGTCTTCACGCGGGTGCGCGACGCGAACGATGACCCGGGCTCGTTGAACCCGATGTGGCCCGAGGTGCCGATCCCAAGGATCTGCAGGTCGATTCCGCCCGCCTCGGCGATCGCACGCTCGTAGTCCTCGCCGGCGTGCGAGATCGTCTCGAGCGCGCCGTTGGGCGTGTGGATGAGGTCGGGGTTCAAGCCCAGCGGCTCGACGACCTCGCGCGTGATGACCGAGCGGTAGCTCTCGGGGTGATTCGGGTCGATCCCGACGTACTCGTCGAGCGCGAAGCCGCGCACGCGCGACACATCAAGCCCCTCGACGCGCGAGCGCAGCGCCTCATACACGGGCAGCGGCGTCGACCCCGTCGCCAGGCCCAGCACCGTGTCGGGGCGCTCGGCGATCAGGCGCACGATCTCGTCTGCGACGAGCGCGCCCGCGTCTGCGGGCGACGGGACGATGACGATCTCAGCCATGGACAACTGCTTCCTGCTCGGTTGCGGTGGCGCCGATGAGGGCGGCGCCCAGGGCCGCCGCGGGCGATCCCTGCGGCAGCAGCTCGACCCGCTCCGCCAGGCGGAGCGAGCGCATGAACGGAGATGTGCCCGCGCTGCGCGCGAGACTGCTCATCACCGGATGAAGCATACGGTCGCCGAGGGCGGTGATTCCGCCGCCGAGCACGACGGTCGCGACGTCGCTCGCCAGGACGATGACGCGCACCGCCGATGCAACCCCGAATACGAGTCCGTCGCGCAGTTCGATGGCGCGCGGGTCGCCGGCATCGGCGGCATCGAAGACGTCGAGCACCGGCAGCGCGGCAGGCCTTCCCCACCGCTCGGCGACCGCGGCGCCGCCGCTGAAGGCCTCGATGCAGCCCCGCTGACCGCACCGGCACAGCGGCCCGTGCGGATCGACCGAGATGTGGCCCACCTCGCCGGCCGTGCCGTGCGCGCCGCGCCAGAGCCGGCCGTTGCTGACGAAGCCGGCAGCGATCCCCGTGCCGAGGTTGAGATACGCGATGGCATCCGCGCCCGCCCCGAAGCCCGCACCCGCGCCCCCGAACCCGTGCAGCGTGTACGCACCAACCGCGGCGGCCTTCACGTCGTTCTCGACGCGCGTGGGAACACCGTAGGCCGCGCCGATCGCCTGCGCGAGGTCGAGTTCGTCGAGCCCCAGATTGACAGCGTGGGTGACGACGGCGCCGCCTGCGGCGACCTGTCCCGGCATCCCGACGCCGATCGAACGAAAGTCGGATGCCCCGACCTCGACCGCGAGTTCGTCGATCAGGCCGGTGATCGTCTGCACGACCGCCGCGGGCCCCCAGCCGGTGGGGCGGCGCAGGCGCGCGACGATCTCGCCGCCGGGCGCGACGGCCACCGCGTCGGTTTTGGTGCCACCGACGTCGAACCCGAGTCGCATCAGCCCTTCACCGCTCCCGACACGAGTCCGCCCGTCATCCGCCCCTGGACGATCAGGAAGAAGATGATGACCGGCAGGGCGATCATCGTCGAGCCCGCCATGACGGCGCCCCAGTTGACCGCACCACCGACCGACGACGACTGGAAGGCGTTGAGCCACGGCATGAGCGTCAGGTTGTAGCCGCTCATCAGCAGCAGCGCCATCGTGAACTCGTTCCACGCCTGGATGAACGCGAAGATGCCGGTCGACACGAGACCCGGTGCCAGCAGCGGGAAGGTCACCTTCCAGAACGCCTGCGACTTCGTGCAGCCGTCGATCATGGCGGCCTCTTCGAGGTCGGCGGGGACTCCCGCGACGAAGCCGCGCAGCGTCCAGATCGTGAACGGGATGACGGCGGCGGTGTAGACGATGCCCAGGCCCAGCAGCGTGTTCATCAGGTGCCAGTCGTCGATCATGCCGTAGATCGTGAACATCATCGCCTCGCCGGGGATCATCTGCACGACGAGCACCGAGACGATGAAGGTGCGCCGGCCCTTGAAGCGGAAGCGCGCGAGGGCGACGGATGCCAGGAAGGCGACCAGCAGCGTGACCACGAGCACGCCCGCGGTGACCGTGACGGTCGTGCCGAGCGCGTGCGGGAAGTCGGTCTGACCCGGCGCCGCTTCGCGGTTCCACGCCGTCGTGAAGTTGCTCACCGTGAAGTCTGTCGGGAACAGGCTCGGCGTGCGGCTGACGATCTTGTTGTTGGGCGTGAAAGCCAGGTTCACCATGTAGTACACGGGGAACACCGAGCAGACGAAGACGATGAGCGCGGCGGCGTTCAGCAGGAACCGGGTGAGCTTCTTGCGGGCGGGCGGGCGCCGGGCATCCATTGACCTGCGCCGCGCGGGCCGGTCGAGTGTGTCTTCGACGCCCGCTGTGCCGAGCTGCGTCCCGACGCTTACCTGAGTGCTCACAGCTCTTCCTCCTTGAGCGTCGTGCGCACGTATCCCCACGAGAGGATCAGCAGCAGGATCACCATGAACACACCGATCGCCGCGGTCGCACCGAACTCGCCCACACCCTGGCGGAAGAGGTAGGTGCCGAGCACGTTCGTGTCGGCGGCGATGCCACCGCGCGTCTGAAGCGAGTACACCTGCGTGAAGATGCGCAGGTTCCAGATGATCTGCAGCACGAGCACGACCGTGAGGATGCTGCGCAGGTAGGGGAACACGATGAAGCGGAAGCGCCGAAGGCCGGATGCCCCGTCCAGCGATGCCGCCTCCAGCACTTCGCCGGGCACCTGCCCGAGACCGGCGTACGTCGTGAACGCCACGAACGGGATGCCCTGCCAGACGACGATGATGACGAGCACGAAGTAGAAGGAGAGGGGCTCGAGCAGCCAGGAGTGGTTGGTCCAGTTGGTCGTCCCGGTGAGCGTGTTCAGCAGCCAGTTGACGAGGCCATACTGGGTGTCGAAGATCCAGCCCCAGACGACGGTGGCTGTCAGCGGTGGCATGGCCCAGGCGAGCAGCAGACCGACCGAGACCGTGATGCGCCAGCCGCGACCCAGTCGTGTCATGAGCACGGCGACGAGCACGCCGAAGACGATGATGAGGGCCGTCAGCACGACCATGAGCGCGAGGCTGCGGGTGAGGACGGCGGGGAAGTCCGACTTCGTGAACAGGTCGATGTAGTTCTGCAGGCCGATGAAGTCGGGCAGCGTCCCCTGGACCTTGTTCTTGACGGTGAAGTCGGTGAACGACTGGATCACCATGAGGACGGCGGGGTAGCCGACCATGACTGCGAGGATGATCGTCGCCGGTGACAGCAGTCCCCAGCCGCCGCGGGCGTCGCGGCGGCGGCGGTGTCGCTCGCGCTGCAGCGCGTCGCGCTCGGGCGCGGTCGGTGCGGGGGCCGGGCCAGCGCCGGTCGGCGCTGCGGTCGTGCTCGTCATGGGCTCGCCTCCTCTCGGTGGTGTGCTCGGTGGGGTTCTCGTGTGGCCAGGTGAGGCCAGAAAGTGGCCAGGTGGGGCCGGGAGGCAGGGGGCTCCGTCGGGTGCGGAACCCCCTGCGACCGGGGATTACTTGTTGAGGATCGCCTCGATGGCCGAGTCGAGCTCGGTCGCGATCTGCGTGACGTCGCCGCCCTGCGCGATCTTCACGAGCGCGTCGGGGATGATCTGCGCGGCCTCGACCTCAGCCCAGTTGGGGCTCGCCGGCGTGCCCTTGGAGTTGGCCAGCGCCTCGGCCTGCGCCTTGGCGATGTCGGTGTCGGGCAGTGCCGAGGCGGCCGACTTGATGCCCGGCGTCAGACCCTGCTCGGCGAGCAGCTTCTGGTAGTCCTCCGAGAGCATGATCTTCAGCGCGGCCTTGGCCTTGCCCTGTGCGTCCGACTTGTAGGCGACGGCGATGTTCGATCCGCCCGCGAAGATCGGCGCAGTCTCACCGGCCTTGGCGCCCGGCAGCGGGAAGGCGCTCAGGTCCTTGCCGTAGGTGTCGGGGCATCCGTTGGACACCTCTTCACCGGCCGCCTCGTCGCCCCACGGCCATGCGCCGGTGATGTTGCCCGCGGCCCACGCGGGGCTGGAGAGGAACCCGACCTCGCCGGCGCAGAAGGCGATGTTGCCCATGCGCTCGTTGCCGTCGACGGGGGCGGCGGATGCCTTCGTGTACACCGTCTGCAGCAGCTCGAGGCCCTTCAGGCTCTCGGCGCTGGACAGCTGGGCATCCCAGGTGTCACCGTCCTGGACGGCGATCTCGCCGCCGTAGGCCCAGATGTAGGGCAGCGCGTTGTACCAGTCCTTGCCGGGGGCGTAGATGCCCGAGACCGAGTCGGTCTTGAGCGACTCGCCCTTGGCGACGTAGTCCTCGAGAGTCGTCGGCAGCTCGTCGCCGACGATCTGCGGGGTGTAGAAGACGATGCGTCCACCCGCGTAGTACGGCGCGGCGAACAGCTGGCCGTCGAGCGTGCCGGCGTCGACGAGACCACCGAGCAGGTCGTCGCCGCCGAGCTCGTCCTTCATATCGGTCAGGTCGGCGAACAGACCCGCGTCAGCGAAGCCGAGCGCCTGCGTGTTGCCGACCTCGACGACATCGGGGGCATCATTGGACGACAGCGCGGCGGTGTAGGTGTCGTTCGTGTCGGCCCAGGTCTTCTCCTCGATCGTGAGGGTCCAGCCGTCGTTCTCGGCCTCGAAGGTGTCCTTCAGGTACTGGCGAGCGGTGTCGGGCGTGTCGGTGCCGACGAGCCACACGGTGAGATCCCCGGTGGCCGCTTCACTCTCAGCAGGCGCATCGTTGCCGCCTCCCGAGCATCCAGCGAGAACGACAGCCGAAGCGCCGAGGAGCGCGAGGGCTCCGAGCTTGGTGTTCATGGTTGTTCCTTTGTGTTTTCTCTTGGTGGCTCCCGCGGAGCGTGCGACTCCGGGGAGGTGGGGCCTGTGCCCTCGGGATATGGACGTCAGGACACCCCGAGCTGTCCTGACAGGACCATCACGGCGGCGCCGCGGAGGACGATGTCCTCCCCCTGCGCCGTCATGCGCACCTGCACGCCGTCGTGGAACTCGGCGAGCGTGCGGGTGCGCAGCGTCTCGACGGTCGCCTCAGCGAGGGGTCCGTCGAGAAGTTCTTCCGGGCCGGAGAGGACGATCTCCGACAAATCGAGCGCACCGACGACGGGCGCCAGGGCGATGCCCAGCCGCTCCCCCGCGTCGCGCAGCACGGCGTCGCGATCGGCGCCGTCTTCGGCGAGCGCGCGCTCGAGCGACGGTGCCGACAGCCACGCTTCGAGGCACCCGACTTTGCCGCACACGCACACCGGCCCGCCGTCGGTGCCGACCGTGACGTGGCCGATCTCACCCGCGGCGAAGCGGCTGCCGCGCATGGGCTGACCGCCGCTGAGCAGGCTCGAGCCGACACCGCGGCCGACCCGCACCAGCATCACGTCATCCGGCGCGCCGCCAAAGGTGTACTCGGCCAGCACCGCCGCGTTGGCGTCGTTGGCGACGAGGATCGGCAGTGAGACGGCGTCGCGCAGGATGCCTTCGAGGTCGACGTCTGTCCAGCGCAGACCCGGTGCGGTCAGCACCGTGCCGTGATCGTCGACGATGCCCGGGGTGCCGACGCCGACACCGAGGACCGGTGCGTGCGCGTCGTCCACGAGGGCGTGGGTGAGCGCGACGACGGTGGCGACGATGTCGGCGGGGTCGGCAGGGACGGCGACGTCGTGGCGCGCGACGATCTCGCCGTCGAGCGTGAGCACGGCGCCCAGGAACCGGTCGCTGCGCGACAGGTCGAGGCCGATGATGCGGTGTCCCTCGCGGTCGAGGTCGACGAGGATCGCCGGCTTGCCGGGGCCGGTGGCTTCGCGCACGCCGAGTTCGGCGACGTAGCCGTCGTCGATGAGGCCGGCGACGAGGTCGGAGATCGTGACGCGCGTCAGTCCGGTCTCGCGCGCCAGGTCGGCGCGCGACATGGCACCCTGGTGGAAGAGGGTCTGCAGCACGAGCGACCGGTTGTGTGCGCGGGCGTGCTCCGGCAGCACTTTGGCTGCGCGGCGCAGCGGTCGGGCCTGACCGAACGAGCGCCCCGCAGGGGCGTTCTCGGCGGTGCTGCCTTGCACGTCAGTTCCGGACATGTTTGTTAGTAGACCTTACGAACCCCCGGTCCGCAACCTTCGCACCCTATTTGGTAGGGCTGTTTACAAAACTGTTACATTCCGCTTCGGAGCACGAAATGATCCACCGCCGCCGCGTCACCTTCCCTCACCCGCGCTTGCGGTCCCGGTTCCGGGCTGCCGGGCTGGCCGTTCTACTGACGGCCGCTCTGGGCGGCACGCTGGCCGGATGCACGGGCACCGGGCCGTCTCCGGCACCGTCCACCGCCGGTTCGCAGAGCGTCGCCGACGCGTGCGCCGTCGTCGCGTCGAGCGTGCAGGACGCCACCGCCGAGTTGCAGGCACTGGATGCCGGCGACCCCCAGGCAGCCGTCGAGAGCATGTCGAACGTGGCCGCGAGCATCGGTGCGGGCGCCACCGCGGTCGACAACGCAGACGTCGCGGCCGTCCTGCCGGGCCTGGAGTCGGGCTTCACCGCAGCCGCCGAGGCCCTGCAGGCGATCGCGGGCGGCGACCTGTCGCAGCTGCCCGCACTGCAGCAGGCGACGGCTGACATCCAGGCCTCGCTGAGAGCGTTCTCTGACCTCTGCGGCGCCGGCTGAGAATCCGACCTTTGCAGGAAGCGGCGAAATCCCGCGATCCCGTACCATAGAGGGGCGCGGTGGCGCCGGAAAGCACTGTCTGCACCACAGTTCCGACACCACTACGTCAACCAACAGCGCATGACACAGCGTCAACACCGGGGGGTGCTGCAGTGACCGATCTGGCCACGAAATCCGAGTCCGACGGCTCGACGGAGGCTTCGTCGACCATGGGCGAGACGGGCCTCGAGCCCGCTACGACGGCGACGGCTGTGCTGGATGCCCCGGCATCCGCCGCCCTGCCTGCCGGTGATACCGCGCTCGCGACGCAGGCGTTCGACACCGGTTCGGGCGCCTCAGGCACGTCAGGCACAGGCACCGGCCCCGTGCAGTGGGCTCCGGCGGAGCCCGCACCCCGCAAGAAGCGTCTCTGGCTGTGGATCGGCGCGCCCGTCGCGGTGCTCACCGCCGGCGCGGTCGCCGCGTCGCTCGTGCTGATCGCCCCCGGCACCGCCGTCGCGGGCGTGCCCGTCGGGTTCATGACGGCAGGCGCCGCGACCGACGCGATCACGCAGCGACTGGCTGACACCACGCTCGTCCTCGGCGCGGGCGGCCCCAGCATCACGGGCGCCGAGCTCGGCGCGACCGTCGATGCGGCCGCCATCGCCGAAGAGGCGTTCGCCGACCGCCCCATGTGGAACATCGGCCAGTGGGGCGGCGACGCGATCGACGCCCAGGTCACGGTGGATGCCGCGACCGCCACGGCCGCGCTGCGCGCCGCACTGCCCGCCGACTACGTCGACCCCGTCGGGGCATCCGTCGCCTTCGACGGCACGTCGTTCGTGGTGACTCCGGCTGTCGCCGGCACCGGCATCGACGTCGACGCGATCACGACCGCACTGCACGACGCGTTCGTCGCGGGCGAGACGTCGGTCACGATCGACCCGACCCCGAGTTCGATCGACGCCGTCGCGACCACCGACGCGGCCCAGGCGATCGCCGACAGCGCCAACGCGATGCTCGCGACCGTCGGCTTCTACGTCGGCGACGAGCGCACCGTCCCCGTCGACGCGGCGACAGCCGCGAGCTGGATCACGATCACCGCCGACGACGCGGGCACGTTCTCGCTGACGGCGGATGCCTCGAAGATCCAGCCCGTCGTCGACACGCTGCAGCCGCTCGTCGACCGCGCCGCCGCGAACGGCACCGTCATCACCAACTCCGACGGCACCGTGCTCGAGACCACCGTCGCCGGTGCCGACGGCCGCGTGCTGGGCGACACGAGCACCGTCGCGCAGGACTTCGCCAACCAGCTCGCCGACGGCAACAGCGCATTCGCGCTGCCGGTCGAGGTGACGCCGGCGGTCACGACGACCCTGGCGCGCGTGCTCGAGGTCGACCTCAGCGAGCAGCGGCTGTACCTCAAGGAGAACGACGTCGTCGTGGATTCGTGGCTGATCTCGAGCGGCGAGTCGCGCTCCCCCACGATCACGGGCCACTACCGCGTGAACAGCCACTACCGCGTGCAGACCATGAGCTCGACCTCGGCAACCGACCCGTACTGGAACTACGAGGTCCCCAACATCGAGTGGATCATGTACTTCAACGGCAGCCAGGCGTTCCACGGCGTGTACTGGCACAACAACTTCGGCACCGCGATGAGCCACGGCTGCGTCGGCATGCCCAACTACCGCGCCAAGCAGATCTACGACTGGGCCCCCAACGGCGCCGACGTCTGGATCCACGCCTGAGCTTCACGCCGTTCAGCTGGCGGGAGGTGCTGTCTCCCGTCGCGGGAGGCAGCACCTCCCGCCATGTTGACGCGTGCTCAGCGCTGCGGGCGGGGCCCGTCGGTGCTCAGCGCTGCGGGGCGGGGCCCGTCGAGCCGCGCGGATTCAGCGTCGGCGTAGAGTCGAGGAACGCGCCAGGCTCGGCGCCGTCGATGACGGCGAACAGTCGCCGTGCGACGTGGGCGCCTGTCGCGACGACGTCGTGGCTGAGGGCGGTCAGCGGCGGCAGCGTGTGCTCGACCGGCGACACCGGCTCGACGAGCGGCACCGGCTCGACGAGCGGCACCGGCGCTGCGGCATCCGGCACGCTCAGCGCGACCGGTGGCGACGCTGCCGCACTCTCGCCGGTCCTGATAATCGCCGCGCTCCTGCTGTCGGCCGGCCTCGGCGCGGTGCGCGTGGCTCGACGGGCGTCCCGCGCCTGACGCGCCGCCGCGACGTTCCGAGGAGCGCAAATGGCTCCGATTCCCCGCGATCGGCAGCCATTTGCGCTCCTCGAACGGTGCACGCGCCGCCCCAACGAGAAGGGGTCCGGATGCCAGGCATCCGGACCCCTTCTTAGCGTGGGCGCGCGATCAGATCGCGTCGATCACGCCGTTCAGCGTCGCAGACGGGCGCATGACCTGCGCGACCTTCGCGGCGTCGGGGTGGTAGTAGCCGCCGATGTCGACGGGGCTGCCCTGCACGGCGTTCAGCTCAGCGACGATCGCCTGCTCGTCGGCGGCGAGCTTCTCGGCGACCGGAGCGAACGCTGCGGCAAGCTCCGCGTCGGCGGTCTGCTGCGCGAGCTCCTGCGCCCAGTACAGGGCGAGGTAGAAGTGGCTGCCGCGGTTGTCGATCGTGCCGAGGGCACGGCCGGGCGAGCGGTCCTCTTCGAGGAAGGTTCCCGTCGCGGCATCCAGGGTGTCGGCGAGGACCTTCGCCTTCGCGTTGCCGGTGAACTCCGACAGGTGCTCGAACGAGGCCGCCAGTGCGAAGAACTCGCCGAGCGAGTCCCAGCGCAGGTAGTCCTCTTCGAGCAGCTGCTGCACGTGCTTGGGAGCCGAGCCGCCCGCGCCGGTCTCGAACAGTCCGCCGCCGGCGAGCAGCGGAACGATCGAGAGCATCTTGGCGCTCGTGCCGACCTCGAGGATCGGGAACAGGTCGGTCAGGTAGTCGCGCAGCACGTTGCCGGTGACCGAGATGGTGTCCAGACCGTGACGCATGCGCGCGACGGTGTAGCGCGCGGCTTCGGCAGGCGCGAGGATCGAGATCTGCACGCCGTGCGTGTCCATGGTCGCGAGTGCCTGGTACACCTTCGCGATGACCTGTGCGTCGTGCGCGCGGTTGACGTCGAGCCAGAAGACGGCCGGCACGTCGGTCGCGCGGGCACGGCTGACCGCGAGGCGCACCCAGTCGACCAGCGGCACGTACTTGGTCTGCGTGCCGCGCCAGATGTCGCCGGCCTCGACGTCGTGCTCGATGACGACCTCGCCCGACGAGTCGACGACCTGCACGACGCCGTCCGCCGCCATCTCGAACGTCTTGTCGTGGCTGCCGTACTCTTCCGCGGCCTGCGCCATCAGCCCGACGTTGGGAACCGTGCCGATCGTGGCCGGGTCGAGCGGACCGTTCGCGATGACGTCATCGATGACCGCCCGGTAGACCCCGGCGTACGAGGAGTCGGGGATGACCGCGATCGTGTCATCCTCGCCGCCGTCGACGCCCCAGAGCTTTCCGCCGTTGCGGATGAGCGCGGGCATGGAGGCATCCACAATGACGTCCGACGGGACGTGCAGGTTCGTGATGCCCTTGTCGCTGTTGACGTACGACAGGCGCGGGCCGTTCTCGATGTCCTGCGCGATGCGCGCCGAGATCGTCTCGCCGCCGTCGACCTCGCCGAGCCCGGCGAGGATCGCGCCGAGGCCGTTGTTGCCGTTCAGGCCGGCTTCGGCCAGCTGTGCGCCGTACGTGTCGAAAACGTCCTTGAAGAACGCGCGCACGACGTGGCCGAAGATGATCGGGTCGCTGACCTTCATCATCGTGGCCTTCAGGTGCACCGAGTAGAGCACATTCTCGGCCTTCGCCTGTGCGAGCGTCTCGGCGAGGAAGGCGTCGAGGGCCTTCGCCGACATCGTCGTGCCGTCGATGATCTCGCGCGGCAGGACCTTGAGGCTCTCCTTGAGCACCGTGACGGTGCCGTCGGCCTGCACGTGGCGGATCGTGAGTACGTCGTCGTGCGCGGCGACCCACGACTTCTCGTTGTGCATGAAGTCGCCCGCCGTCATCGTCGCGACGCGCGTCTTCGAGCCGCTCGCGAACGGCTTGTTGCGGTGCGGGTGCTTGCGCGCGTAGTTCTTCACCGACAGGGGCGCGCGGCGGTCGCTGTTGCCCTCGCGCAGCACGGGGTTGACGGCCGACCCCTTGATGCGGTCGTAGCGGGCGCGGATGTCCTTCTGCTCGACCGTCGCCGCCTCGTCCGGATACTCCGGGATGTCGTAGCCCTGGCTCTGCAGCTCCGCGATCGCGGCCTTGAGCTGGGGAATGGATGCCGAGATGTTCGGCAGCTTGATGATGTTCGCCTCGGGCAGCGTCGCGAGCCCGCCGAGCTCGGCGAGTGCGTCACCCACCTGCTGCTCGGGCGTCAGCCGCTGCGGGAACGCAGCCAGGATGCGGGCCGCGAGGGAGATGTCCCGCGTGTCGATCTCGACGCCGGCCTGTCCGGCGTAGGCCTGAACGATCGGCAGGAACGAAGCGGTGGCCAGTGCCGGAGCCTCGTCGGTGTGGGTATAGATGATGGTGGACTCGGGCACGCGTGAACTCTCTCTGTGAGCGTCGAGGGGTCGGGGTCCAGCCTACCGCACCGCGTGAAAGTATCTCGATGTCGAGATATCTCCCGCGGGACTGACTGCGACCATCGTCTAGAGAGTGAAAACCCTCATGCCACGGCAAGGTTTGACCGGGTAGCCTGGCCCCATGACCGAACTGCGCCTGGTGGAACTGTCTGCTTCGACGATCGTCGCGGTCAACATGCTGTCGCTCAAGCCAGGTCAGGAGCAGTTCATCGCGCCGACCAGCTACGCCGTCGCCGGCGCCGTCGTGAACCCCGCGACGGCATGGCAGCGCGTCGTGCTCGACGGTGACGAGGTCGTCGGCTTCATCAGTGCGAACTTCGATGCGGATGCCGTGCAAGAGCGCTTCCGCTCGGTGCTGTGGCGCATCAACGTCGACGCCGATGACCAGGGCCGCGGCGTCGGCCGGTTCGCGGTCGAGCAGCTCATCGAAGAGGCCCGCCACCGCGGCATGGACCGCGTCGACGTCATCTACGAGGCCGGCCAGGGCGGCCCCGAGGTGTTCTTCACGCGCGTCGGGTTCGTGCCGGTCGGCGAGACCGAGTACGGCGAGGTCGTCGCCGAAGTCCTCCTCTGACCCGGCATCCCGCCGCTGTTCGTCTCGTCGCTGCGCTGACTCCGGCATCCTGCCGCTGTTCCGTGTCCCACTTACGGCACACCATGTCCCACTTTCGGTTGCTCCCACGCCTGCGAAGCAACCGAAAGTGGGACATGGTTCGGTGATCAGACCAGCGAGTCCTGCCAGGCGGCGTGCAGCTGCGCGAACTTGCCGGTGCCGGCGATGAGCGCGGCGGGGGCGTCGTCCTCGATGATGCGGCCGTGCTCCATCACGAGCACGCGGTCGGCGATCGCGACCGTCGACAGGCGGTGCGCGATGATGATCGCCGTCCGGTCTGCCAGCAGCGTCTGCAGGGCATCCTGAATCTGCCGCTCACTCGGGATGTCCAGCGACGCGGTCGCCTCATCCAGGATCAGCACGGCGGGGTTCGCGAGGAACGCGCGCGCGAACGAGATCAGCTGTCGCTGCCCCGCCGAGACACGCCCGCCGCGCTTGTTCACGTCGGTGCCGTACCCATCGGGCAGGCGCTCGATGAAGGCATCCGCCCCCACCGCCCGCGCGGCGGCCTTGATCTCTTCGAGCGTCGCGTCGGGCTTGCCGAGCGCGATGTTGTCGGCGACCGTTCCGCTGAACAGATACGCCTCCTGCGTGACCATGACGATCGCGCGGCGCAGGTCCTTCGGGTGCAGCGATCGCAGGTCGACCCCGTCGAGGGTCACCGCTCCGCGCGTCGGGTCGTAGAACCGCGACACGAGTTTCGCGAGCGTCGACTTGCCCGCACCGGTCGTGCCGACGAGGGCGATCGTCTGCCCGGCGGGGATGTCGAGCGAGAAGTCGGGCAGGATCGTGCGCTCGTCCGAGTACCCGAACACGACGTCGCGGAACTCGACGTGCCCGCGCGACTCCCACAGGTCGACGGGGTGCACCGGATCGGGCACGGTCGGCTGCTCGTCGAGCACGCCCGACACCTTCTCGAGTGCGGCGGTCGCCGACTGGTAGGAGTTCAGGAACATCGCCACCTCCTGCAGCGGCGAGAAGAAGTTGCGCACGTACAGGACGGCCGCCAGCAGCGTGCCGACCAGCAGCGAACCGTCGGTGACGCGGATGCCTCCCCACAGCAGCACGCCGGCGACGGCGAACGCGGAGACGGCCATCATGCCGGGCTCGAACGTGCCGAACAGCCGCAGCGACCGCATGTTCACGTCGCGGTACTGGCCCGACAGGTCGCCGAACTCGTCGTCGTTGCGCTCTTCCTTGCGGAACGCCTTGACGGCGCGGATGCCCGTCATCGTCTCGACGAACTTGACGATGACCTTCGCGCTCACGACCCGCGACTCGCGGTACGCGCGCTGCGAGTTGAGGTAGAACCACCGCATCAGGAAGAACAGCGGGATGCCCGCGACAGCGAGCACGACGCCCGAGCGCCAGTCGATCAGCAGCAGCGCGACGAGCGTGAAAGCGCCGTAGAGCACGCCCGAGACGAGTTCGTTGAGACCGCCGTCGAGCAGTTCGCGGATCGAGTCGAGGTCGCTCGTCTGGCGCGAGATGATGCGCCCCGACGTATACGACTCGTGGAATTCAAGGCTCAGCCGCTGTGTGTGCACGAAGATCCGCTTGCGCAGATCGAGCAGGACGGCCTGGGTCAGCCGCGCCGAGACGACGGCGTACCAGCCGATCAGCGCGGCGCCGCCGGCGCCCGCGACGAGATATACCGCGACGATCATGAACGTCGGCATCCAGTCGCCGTGATCGATCACCTGCGGCAGCGCCTGGTTCAGACCGAACGCGATCAGCGCGGGTCCGGCGACCCGCAGCGCCGTCGAGACGACGAGGACAGCGCCCGCGAGCACGAGCTGCCAGCGCAGCGGCGACACGAGCGAGCCGAGCAGCCGCAGTGAGCGCTTGCGAATGGCGCGCGACTCTTCGCGCGTGTAGTCCGACCGGTCTTCGCCGGTCGTTCCTGCGACGGATGCCGTGGTCATCGCGCCACCTCCTCACTCGTGCGGACGGGTCTGGTGTCGGTCTCTTCGCGGTGTGCCGCACCCTCGCGCTCGGCATCCTCAAGGCTTGAGATGACGTGCCGGTAGTGGTCGGACGTGCGCAGCAGGTCGCTGTGCGTGCCGACCGCCGTGATGCGGCCCGACTCGAGCAGCGCGACGCGGTCGGCCAGCATGACGGTCGACGGACGGTGCGCGATCACGAGGGTCGTCGTGTCTTGCATGACCTCGCGCAGCGCGTCTTCGACGAGCGCCTCGGTCTCCACGTCGAGCGCCGACAGCGGGTCATCGAGCACGAGAACGGCCGGGCGGGCCGCGACGGCGCGCGCGAGCGCGAGGCGCTGGCGCTGGCCGCCCGAGAGCGACAGTCCCTCTTCACCGATGATCGTGTCGACCCCCTGCGGCAGGTCGTCGACGAAGCCGGCCTGGGCGACCGCGAGCGCTTCGCGCAGCACGGCATCCGCCGCTGCGCTGCCGAGCTCGAGGTCTTCGCGGCCGAGCAGCACGTTCTCGCGCACGGTCTGCGAGAACAGCGTCGAGTCCTCGAACGCCATGCCGACGTGGGTGCGCAGCTCGTGCAGGCTCAGCTCGCGCACGTCGACGCCGTCGATCGTGACGCGGCCGCCCGTGACGTCGTAGAGGCGCGCGGGCAGGGTCGTCAGGGTCGTCTTGCCCGAACCGGTGAGCCCGACGAGCGCCATCGTCTCGCCCGGGATGAGCGTCAGGTCGATGCCGTCGAGCAGATCGCGTTCGGATGCCGCGGCATCCTGATACCGGAAGTGCACGCCCTCGAACGCGAGCGCGCCGCGCGGCTCGGAGATCGTCTGCGGCTGCGCGGGGTCGGTGATCGTGTTCTGCTCATCGAACACCTCGAAGATGCGGTCGGTCGCGGTGCGCGCGTCGAGCAGGAACGAGAACAGGAACCCGATCGACTCCATGGGCCAGCGCAGCACGGTCGCCATCGCGAAGAACGCGACGAGCTCGGCGACCTGCAGCTGCCCGGTCTGGGCCAGCGCGATGCCGACGCCGAGGCACAGCGCGAAAGCGAGGTCGGGCAGCAGCACGAGCCAGAACCAGATCCAGCCCACCGCGCCGGCCTTGCGAAGCTCGGTCTGCCGCAGCGTCTCGGCCTGACGGGTGAACTTGACAAGGGCGTGCTTGCCGCGGCCGAAGGCCTTGAGCACGCGGATGCCGTGGACCGACTCCTCGACGCTCGTCGCGAGGTCGCCTGCCTGGTCCTGACTCTGGCGCGCGAGCGTGCCGTACGTCTTCTCGAAGCGGTAGCCCGCGTACCACAGCGGCGCGCAGACGATCAGGAACGTGACCCCGAGGGCCCAGTGCCAGCGGAACAGCAGGGCCATGCCGATGATGATCGTCAGGACGTTGACGACCAGCAGCACGAGGCCGAACGCGAGCCAGCGGCGCAGCATGCTGATGTCCTGCATCATGCGGCTGAGCAGCTGACCCGACTGCCAGCGGTCGTGGAAGGCGACCGGGAGGCGCTGCAGGCGCTCGTAGAACCCGGTGCGCATGTCGTACTCGACGGCGGTCGAGGGCCCCAGTACGAACCAACGGCGCAGCCACACCATGAGCGCTTCGAGCAGGCCGAGCACGAGGATGAGCGCGACTCCCCAGGTGAGCTGGGCGATGTCGCCCGAGGCGATCGGGCCCTGCACCAGCACTTCGAGCACGAGGGGGATCGACAGCGCGAGCAGGCTCGCGGCGAGCGCGCTGACGGCACCCAACGTGAGCCGGCCCAGCACGGGCTTCGCGAACGGGTAGAGGCGGGCGAGGGCCCGCGGAGTGGAGAGCCTCTCGGTGGGCGGGGTGGTCGCGGTCGTCTGGGTGGACTGTGTGGTCTCGGTGGAGTCAGTGGAGGAGGTCATGGTCCCTGTGATGGCTCTGGTGTCTGTGGTGCGGATGCCGGGAGTGCGAGCCGGCGGTGTGTGTCGGTGGGATGTGTGCGGGGCGGTGTGCGGTGCCTGACGCGCGGGTCGGCGGTTCCTTGCGCGGTTCCTTGCGCGGTTGCTTGCGGCGGTTCGACGGCACAGCGGCGCACAGCGAGCCCCGTCAGGGGACGCTGGGGAACAACGCGGCGTGCGGCGGAACTATGCCACCGACGAGGAACGCGAGCGCGTTATCCCCTCAGCTCCCCGGCTCCGAACGGGCGGAGGACAGCGGGCTTCGTGATGACGATGGCCGTGGACATTGCTTCCTCCAGGGATCGGTGGGCGGGGACCGTCGCACCGGGTCACGGGCGACAGCCCTCCAGAATAGACCCGCACGTTCGCCGCGTGCAAGCCTCGGGTGGATGCCCGGTGCGGGGCATCCCTTGGCGCGGGCATCCCTCTGTGCGCCTGCACTTCATCCGTCCCGACACGCGGCAAGGAGCGCGGCCGAGCTGCCGAACGGGACGGATGAACGCCGGGCGCCGCCGCCCGCGCGCTCGGGTCAGGCCGCCGGGCGCGCTTCGCGCGCGAGCAGCGCGCGCTTGACGTCGGTGCCCCACGCGAATCCGCCCATGCCGCCGCCCGTGCGCAGCACGCGGTGGCACGGCACGAACAGCGCGGGCGCGTTGCGCGCGCAGATGGATGCCGCGGCGCGCACCGCGCTCGGATGCCCGAGCGCGACGGCGAACTCGGCGTAGGTCAGCGGTTGCCCCGGCTCGATGCGGCGCAGCGCCGCCCAGCCGGCGAGCTGCATCGCGGTGCCCGACTGGGCGACGGCGACCGTGTCGATCGCCGCGAGGTCGCCCGCGTAGTAGGCGGCGACGGCGTCCGCGGCATCCGTCGCACCGTCGCGGACGTCCGCCGGCGGGGTCTTGAGCCGGCCGAGGATCGTCTCGGCGTCGTCGGTCCAGCCGCTCGCGAGGACGCGTTGGCGGTCGTCGGCGAGCAGGGTGAAGGCGCCGTCGGGGGTCTCGATGGTCTGGATCGTGGCGGTCATGGGGTGGTCCTTCCGGAGGTCGAACGCAACAACTCAGGAGTTTCGGGGGCCAAAGGGCCTGCGGGCGGCTGACTCCGGCTTCGCCGGGCCGCTGTTCCTGAGTTGTTGCGGGAGGGAGCGGCGGCCGTGCGGGAGGGAGCGGCGGCCGCGCGGGGCGGCACCGCCCGCCACAGGTGGGCGGTGAGGTAGCTGCGCCACGGCGCGGCGTGCGCCGCCCAGGCTTCGAAGCCGCGGGGGTCGGCGGGCAGGCCGACGGCCGCGGCGCCCGCGCGCACGGCGACATCGCCGGTCAGGGTGATGTCGGGGTCGCCCAGCACGCGCATGCGCACGTAGTCGGCGGTCCAGGGCCCGATCCCGGGCCGGGCGAGCAGAGCGGCGCGCTGCTCTGCGCCGTCGTCGCCGCTCGTGAGCACGAGCGATCCGTCGGCGAGCGCGGCCGCCGCGGCCGTGATCGCGCGGATGCGCGCCGCGGGGCCGCGCAGCACGTCGGCCCCGTGCTCGGCGATCGCCTCCATCGTGGGGAACAGCCGGTCGAGGCCGTCGAAGCCCGCGACCCGCTCCCCCAGTGCGTCGGTCAGCGCCGACAGCGCCGTCGTCGCGGCGGCGACCGTGATCTGCTGGCCGATCATCGCCCGCATCAGCATCTCGTGCGGGTCGACGGCACCCGGCACCCGGATGCCCGGGATCGCCGCGACCCGCGGGGCGAGTGCGGGGTGCGCCGCGAGCGCCGCGTCGACGGCGAACGGGTCGGCGTCGAGGTCGAACAGCCGCCGCGTCCGCGCGACGAGCACCGGCAGGTCGCGCAGGTGGGTCAGCTTCGCGCGCAAGCGCACGCGGCCCGCCCCGTCGACGTGCAGGGCGAACCAGGCGGGACCGCCGGGCAGCCGCAGCGTCCGGGCGAAGGAGTCGGGGGTCGCCGCCTCGGCGCCGGCGACGGCGCGCGCCGCCATCCACGCGAACAGTCCGGCCGCGTCGAACGGGCCGCGGTGCGGCAGCACGAGGTCGATCGCTCCGGGTGCGTTCGCGGCAGCATCAGTGCCCGGGGTGCCGGCGGCAGCCGCGCCACGGCGCCCCGTCGAGGCCGCGGAGGCCCCGGAGGTCAGAGGCCGCCGCGCGCGCAGCTCGAGCGGAGGCATCCCGAACACCTCGCGCACCGTGTCGTTGAACTGCCGCACGCTCGCGAATCCGGCCGAGAACGCGACGTCGGCCGCGGGCAGGTCGGTCGCGACCAGCAGCATCCGTGCGGTGTGCGCGCGCTGCGCGCGGGCGAGGGCGAGTGGGCCGGCGCCGAGTTCGGCGGTCAGCAACCGGGTGAGGTGCCGCGACGAGTAGCCGAGGCGGGATGCCAGTCCCCCCACACCCTCGCGTTCGACGACGCCGTCGGCGATGAGGCGCATCGCGCGACCCGCGACATCACCGCGCAGGTTCCATTCGGGAGACCCCGGGGCAGCTTCGGGCAAGCACCGTTTGCACGCGCGATACCCCGCTTCGTGCGCCGCCGCCGACGTCGGGTAGAACGTCACGTTCTCCGGCTTCGGCGTGCGCGCGGGGCAACTCGGCCGGCAGTAGATGCCCGTCGAGCGCACGGCGGTGACGAACTGCCCGTCGAAGCGCTGGTCGCGCGCGTCAATCGCGCGGTACCGCTCGTCGAAGGTCATGCCGCTCATGCTCACAACCCCAGCCTGTCACGGCCGGCGACGTCTCACTCGCGGTTTTCGGACATCACTGTTCCCGAGCTCGCCTGCTCAAAAGCAGGCTGTATCGTCGTGCGCGGCGCTCTTCAGACCCGTCACGGCCGGTTGAGCCTGCTTTCGAGCAGCTCAACGCGACAGAGCGGCGCCACCCAGCGAGCACGCCGCGCACCGCAACCCCGGCTTCAGTGGAAGAAGTGGCGCTCGCGCGTGAAGAACATCGTGACTCCCGCGGCGCGGGCGGCGTCGATGACCTCCTGGTCGCGCACCGACCCTCCCGGCTGCACGATCGTGCGGATGCCCGCGTCGATGAGCACCTGCGGACCGTCCGCGAACGGGAAGAACGCGTCGGATGCCGCAACCGACCCGGCGGCCCGGTCGCCCGCCCGCTCGACGGCGAGGCGGCACGAGTCGACGCGGTTGACCTGGCCCATGCCGATGCCGACCGTGGCCGAGCCCTGGGCGAGGACGATCGCGTTCGACTTGACGGCGCGGCACGCCTTCCACGCGAAGGCGAGGTTGCTCTTCTCGGACTCGTCGGGCATCTCGCCGGTGACGAGTTCCCACGTGTCGACGAGCGATTCGACCTGGGCGGGGAACCGGTCGGCATCCTGCAGCAGCAGGCCGCCGGAGACGAGTCGCACGTCCATCAGTTCCTGCCGCCAGTCGGCGGGCAGGCGCAGCACGCGCAGGTTCTTCTTGAGCTTGAACACCTCGAGCGCTTCGGGCTCGAAGTCGGGCGCGACGATGACCTCGGTGAAGATGTCGCGCAGGTTCTCGGCCATCTTCAGCGTGACGGTGCGGTTCGCGGCGATGACGCCGCCGAACGCCGACACGGGGTCGCACTCGTGCGCGCGCAGGTGCGCCGAGGCGATCGGGTCGAGGGCGTTGGGCGCGCTGATCGCGATGCCGCACGGGTTGGCGTGCTTGATGATCGCGACGGCAGGCTTGACCATGTCGAAGGCGGCACGCAGCGCGGCATCCGCATCGACGTAGTTGTTGTAGCTCATCTCCTTGCCCTGCAGCTGCGTCGCCTGGGCGATGCCGTGGCCGCCGACGCGCTCGTACAGCGCGGCGCGCTGGTGCGAGTTCTCGCCGTAGCGCAGCGTCTCGAGACGCTCGGCCTTGATCGTGAGGTGCTGGGGCAGGTCGCCTTCGTCTTGCAGCGACTCTTCCGAGAACCACGTCGCGACGGCGCGGTCGTAGGCGGCGGTGTGCGCGAAGGCGCGCGCGGCGAGCTCGCGACGCTGGCCGAGGGTCGTGCCACCGGCGGCGAGCGCCGCCGTGACGGCCGGGTACGACTCGGGCGAGACGACGATCGCGACGTTCGCGAAGTTCTTCGCGGAAGCACGCACCATCGCCGGCCCGCCGATGTCGATCTGCTCGACGACGGCGTCGCCGGTCGCACCGGAGGCGACCGTCTCGACGAAGGGGTAGAGGTTAACGATGACGAGCTCGAAGGGCAGGATGCCGAGCTCGGCGAGCTGGCTCTCGTGGTCTTCCAGGCGCAGGTCGGCGAGCAGCCCCGCGTGCACGTTCGGGTGCAGCGTCTTGACGCGGCCGCCGAGCGACTCGGGGAAGCCGGTGATCTCGGCGACGTCCTTGACGGTGAGACCGGCGTCGCGCAGCAGCGCGGCCGAGCCGCCGGTCGAGACGATCTCGACGCCGGCGGCGGCGAGCGCCTGCGCGAGCGGCAGCAGATCGGTCTTGTCGCTGACCGACACGAGGGCGCGACGGATCGGGACGACGTCGCGGTCGCGGTAGAGGGCGGGATCGATGGACGGACCGGCCATGCGGGGCTCCAGAGTGCTCGAGTGGGTCAGGCGATGTCGGATGCCACGGCGGCGGCATCCGGAGTTTCGGTGGCTTCCGCGACGTCGGCGGAAGGGATGGCCGGCGCGTACGCGGACAGATCGATCTCGCCCGCAGCGATGCCGCGCACGACCTCGATCAGCAGGCGCCGCTCGACGGGCTTGATGCGCTCGTGCAGCGTGTGCTCGGTGTCGCCGGGGAGCACGTCGATGCGCTCCTGCGCGAGGATCGGCCCCGAATCGACGCCCGTGTCGACGACGATGACACTCGCGCCGGTCTGACTGACGCCCGCGGCGAGCGCGTCGCGCACGCCGTGCGCGCCGGGGAACTCGGGCAGATACGCGGGGTGGGTGTTGATGAGTGCGGGCGCCCAGGCATCCACGAGCGCATCGGGCAGCAGACGCATGAGGCCGCTGAGCACGATCAGGTCGGGCGTCCAGACGTCGATCTGACGCCGCAGTTCCTCGCCCCACTGCTCGCGGGTCTCGAACTCGCGGAACGGAACCATGACGGTCGGGATGCCGAATGCTTCGGCGTGCGCGAAGCCGTCGGCCTGCCGGTCGGCGCCGACGACGACGACACGGGCGGGGAATCCGGGTTCGGCAGCTGCGTCCAGGAGCGCGCGGAGATTGGAGCCCGTGCCCGAGATGAGGACGGCGACCGTGAGCACGCGCCCAGTCTACCGGCGGGCGTCCGTGCTCACTGAGCCGGGGCGTCCGGGCCGTCAGGCAGGGTCTCGATCGGGTCAATCTCGCCCGCGGCGAATGGCTCGGTGGTCGCATCGTCGGGGGCCACGGCGACGGCCACGGGGCGCGGGGCGTCCGTCACCAGTTCGACCGCGACGGGGCGCGCGGCATCGGTCACCGGCTCAAAGGCGACAGCGCTCGGCAGCGGTGCCGGATCGTGCACGACGGCGACATCGACGGGGGCATCCACAGCGTCGCGGGCCACCCGGCCGCCGGCCGCACGCACCGGCGCGAACAGGGCGATGGCGGCGCCGACGAGCAGTTCGACTCCGACGGCGAACGCGACGGGCCCCGCCGCGGGGCCGATGTCGGCGAGCCGGCCTGGTCCGACCGAACCCGAGGCCACGGCGACCAGCAGCGCGACAGCCGCCGCGCCGAGGATGACGATGGCTGCCAGCACGACGAGCCGGGGCATGGATGCCTCGTGCGCCGAGCCGACACCGACCGCCGCGCCGCCCGACCCGCCCGGCCACCCGCCCGCACCCGCGCCGACCGACCGACCCGCGCGCGCGGTCGCGAACAGGCGGCCGCGCGCCGCGGCGCCCGCCGCGAACCCGACCCCGATGATCAGCAGGATGCTCAGCAGCATCCACTGCGAGCCCGACTCGGGGATGATCCCGAGCGCGGGAACCCCGGGCAGCACGCCCAGGTTCGTTCCGACGGGCGACACCGCGGTGCCCGTCCCAAGGGCGAACCCGGGGCCGGCCGCGAACGCGCCGCCCCAGACGACGAGGGTCGGCAGGTACGCGAGCTGCCCGAGCGTGAGCATGGTCGCACCGAGGGCATCCACGTGCGCCGCTTCGTACAGGGCGACGACTTCGCCGCCGCGCAGCACGGTCGCGACCGCGACGAACAGAGCGCCGACCCCGACGAAGCCCGCGACCGCTACGCCGAGCCCGCGTGCGGCGGCTTCGGGCACGGCCGCCCAGCGGAGGTCACGCGCGGCACGGATGCGCAGCGCGTCGATGACACCGTCATCGCCGTGTCGCCAGGCTCCCACGAGTGCGCCGAGCAGGGCGGGCACCGCGAAGACGACCGTCGGCAGCACGAGCGCCTGCCACCCGAACACGGCCGCGACGGGGTTCGCCGACGTGCGCCACAGCAACCACGCGATGACCGCCGTGACGACCGATCCCGCCAGCACGCCGATGGCCCACGCGCCGGCGCGCGCCGCGCGCGCACCCGAGCGCGCCGCGAACAGGGCCGCGAACCCCGCGAAGGCGAGCGGCGCGAGCGAGAGCCAGAACGTCGCGCCATCCGCGTCGATCCCGACGGCGGTGAGGTACTCGGGCGGCAGCGTGATCTGCAGCGGTACGAGGTTGCCGAACTGCCACAGGCGCACGGATGCCGGCCACAGTGCGCCCCAATCGGCTGTGCCCCCGAGGCCGAGCACCCAGAAGACCGTGAGAGGGGCGAGTGCGGCGGCAACGCCGACGGCCGCCGCGATCAGTGCGTCGACGGCGGCCAGGAAGGCGACGAGAAGGCGATTCATGCGGGTTCGACCCTACCCAGCGTGTGCCGCGACACCGGCGGGGCGCGCAGAGCCACTACGTTTCTGTGAGGAGGATCCACCATGTCGCACCCGTCCACGTCGCCCGAGCTCCGCACCGACGAGGGGGCGAGCGCACTCGATCGCTTCTTCGAGATCACGCGACGCGGCTCGACCCTCGGCGCAGAGGTCCGCGGCGGCATCGTGACCTTCGTGACGATGGCCTACATCGTCATCCTCAACCCGATCATCCTGTCGACACCGGATGCCGTCGGCACGACCCTCGACGCACACGCGGTCGCTGCATCGACGGCACTCACCGCGGGCGTCATGACGATCGTCTTCGGCCTCGTCACGCGACTGCCGTTCGCGTTCGCGGCGGGCCTCGGCATCAACGCGTTCCTCGCCTTCTCGGTCGTCGGCTCGGTCACGTGGCCCGAGGCGATGGCGCTCGTCGTGATCAACGGTGTCATCATCGTGATCCTCGCCGCGACGGGCCTGCGGAAGATGATCTTCGACGCCGTCCCCGTCCAGCTCAAGCTCGCGATCACCGTCGGTATCGGCCTGTTCATCGCGTTCATCGGTTTCGTCGACTCGGGCTTCGTCACGGCGACCGAGGGCGGCTCGCCGCCGGTCGGGCTCGGCATCGGCGGGTCGGTCGCGACCGTGCCGACGCTCATGTTCGTGATCACGCTGCTGCTGGGCGGCGTGCTCATCGCCCTGCGCGTGCGCGGTGCGATCCTGATCGCGCTCGTGACGGGCACCGTGATCGCGGCGATCGTCAACGCGATCTGGCCCTTCGGTCTCGACTTCGGCTTCACCGGCGGCATCGTCGCCCTTCCCGACCTGAGCCTCATCGGGGCCGTCGACTTCGGCTTCGACCTGCAGCGGGTCAGCGGCGTCGCGCTCATCATGTTCGTCTTCACGCTGTTGTTCTCGAACTTCTTCGACGCGATGGGCACGATGACCGGCCTCGCGAAAGAGGCCGACCTCGCCGACGCCAAGGGCGACTTCCCGCGCATCAAGTCGGCCCTCGTCGTCGAGGGCGTCGGCGCGATCGTCGGCGGTGGAACCTCGTCGTCGTCGGCGACGGTGTTCGTCGAGTCGGGTGCCGGCATCGGCGAGGGCGCCCGCACGGGCCTCGCGTCGGTCGTCACGGGCGGCCTGTTCGTGCTCGCGATGTTCTTCACGCCGCTGACCTCGCTCGTGCCCGGCGAGGTCGCCGCGGCCGCCCTCGTGCTCGTCGGCGCCATGATGCTGTCGCAGATCAAGAACATCGACTTCAGCGACTTCCGCGTACTGCTGCCGGTGTTCCTGACGGCGACGGTCATGCCGATGACGTACTCGATCGCCAACGGCATCGGCGCCGGATTCGTCAGCTGGATCGTGCTGCACGCGTTCTCGGGCAAGGCCAAGACCATCCACCCGCTGCTGTGGGTCGTCGGCATCGGCTTCGTGCTGTTCTTCGCGCGCGGCCCCCTCGAGGCGCTGTTCGGCGTCGCCTGAGACGCACGCCCGTGCCCGGCTCGCGCCGGGCCGGGCCGTGCGCCCGTCCGTCCGTCATGGGCAGTGCTCCCCATCGAGGGGCGGTGCGCGGCATCCTTACGATGGGTACCGAAAGGAGAGCGCCATGGCCACACTGCCCACCCAGATCGGGCCGATCCCGGGAAGCGTCACGACCATCAGGTCGAAAGCCGCGCGATTCGCCGCGACCGCTGACGCGATCCTCGAGGCGGTCAGCGGCCTGCGCACCGCGATCGCCGACACCCGGCAGCACGAGAGCGACGCCCTCGACCAGCTCGCCGAGAACGCGACGAAGGTCGCCGATCGGCTCGGCTCGCTGCAGAACCGCTACGACGAGGCATCCGATGCCCTCACGTCGTTCGCGACCGATCTCGAGACGGCGCAGCGCGATGCGCAGAACCTCGTCGCCGAGCACGCGGATGCCGCACAGGCACAGTCGTCGTACGAACGGCAGATCGCCTACTACCGCGACGAGCGCGCACGCGCGACCGACCCCGTCGAGGCCGCCGACATCAACCGTCACCTGCTCTCGCTGACGCAGCGTCGCGACGGTCAGGCCGCGCAGGCGGCCGATGCGCAGGCCCGCTTCGACCGCATCATCGAGGGGCTGCGACAGTCCGGTGGCGACGCGGCCCGCAAGATGCGCGACGCCGCCGACGGCGACGGTTTCAACGACAGCCTGTGGGACGACTTCTCCGGCTGGGTCGCCGAGCACGCCGAGATCCTCAAGGCGATCCACAGCATCTTGCAGAAGATCACGCTGGCGCTGTCGGTGCTGAGCTTCTTCTTCCCGGTGCTCGCGCCGTTCGCCCTCGCCGCCGCGGCGATCACGGCCGGCCTCAGTCTCGTGCTGGCAGCCACCGGCCAGATCTCCTGGATCGACTTCGCCCTGGACGTCCTCGCGGTCGCGACGATGGGGGTTGCCGCTGCGGCATCCCGCACGATCAGCGGTGTCGTGACGGCACTGAAGGGCACGCGCGTCGCCCGGCTCGCGGCGCAGGGCACGAACAACCCGCTGCGCGTCGTCACGGGCAGCTTCAACGGTGTGCTCAAGGGCAAGAACGGGCTGTCGCTGTTCGGCGGCAAGCTGAAGCTGCCGTCCGTCACCTGGCTGCGCCAGGTGAACTCGGCCAAGGGCATGACGAACGCGCACTTCCTGCGCATCGTGCAGTCGGCGAAGGCCGGCGCCGGCGGCCCCCTCGATGACATCCTGCTGAACATCGGCCGCCAGGAGATCCTGAAGATCACGGTGTCGGCGGGCATCACGGCGGCTGCAAAAGGCGTCGACACGGCGCTCGGCACCGCGCTCCCCAAGATCCTCGACCTCGTCGGCGACACCCAGCACGAGATGCCCGTGCTCGGCGACATAGCCGATTGGTACGAGGGCATGAAGGATGCGGCGACCTGGCGGATCGGCTCATGACCGCGCCACGTCGATCCGCGCCCGCACGGCGGAACACGCGGCGGCGGGCATCCCGCACGACGACGGAGCTCTGGGCGGGGCGGGCGGCGCTCTGGGCGATCGTCCTCGTCGTCGTCCTCGGGCTCGGCCCGCAGATCCTGCTCGGCATCATCGGAATCATCCGCGGCGACATCCCGGCCGCCGGCATCCTCGGCTCCTCCGACACGTTCCCGCTGTTCCAGCCGCCGTTCTGGCTGCTGTGGATCCCGGCGATGCTCATGCTCGCCGCCGCCGTCCTGTCCCTGGGCGCGGGCAAGCCGCAGCCGCTGTGGCTGATTCCGGCGCGATGGGAGCTCGCCATCCTCGCGTTCGTCGGCCTGTGCATCACCCTGGAGTGTGCGGCCGCGTACGGTGGCCCGCAGTTGATGATCGTGCTGTGGGCGGGAGTGCCGTGGCTGCTGGCGATCGTGCTGCTGGCCGTGCGCGGCACATGGGAGCTCGTGCGGGAAGCGTGGCGACTGTGGCGGCCGTGACCTCGGCATCCATCGGGATGCCGCGCCTGATCCTTCCCCCGGGCTGGCAGCTCCTCCGGACCGCGCCGGACAACAGTGAGACCGCCCGCCGGGTGTTCGCATCGATCCGCGAACTCGGCCCGCGCGACTCGATCACGCCGTTCGCGCGCGAGCTCGAGCGCGCCCTCCAGACACAGCTCGACGATGCGTTCCGCGCGGGCTCGTTCGCCGTCGCGCTGCCGCTCGGCCGGCCCTGGGAGGTGCCGGTGTCCACCTCTATCGCGTTCAGCGTCGTGACACCCCCGACCGGCACGCCCGTGCTGCCGGAGGTCGGCGAGAAGGTCGACACGGATGCCGGCACCGCCCGACGCCGCATTCTCGACGCGCCGGTGTCGCCCGACGCCCTTGCGGGCGAACTCGTGCCGCTGCGCACGCTCGACTACACATGGGTGCGCGAGGACGCGTACCTCGTCGCCTTCGCCTCGATCACGGGCGACGCCGACCCCGACTACGCCCCCGTCACCGATGCGCTCACGCTCCTCATCACGACGATGCTGGATGCCGTGACGTTCGATCCCGCGCCCCGACAGGAGACGCAGCCATGACTCTGCACGCTGATTTCGACCGCGACCTGTGGGTGTACGTGCCGACCGAGTGGCCGTGGGAGGGCTTCGACTCGCTCGAGGAATGGTCGGGCACGCTCGTCGGCGCACTGTCCGAGGCGTACGGCTACGACACGTCGATGCGCGAGTGGCTGACCGCGACCGTGCAGGGCCTGTCGCGCAGCGCCGACGAGAACGAGCACCGCTTCGCGTACCTGTCACGCCCGCACGAGGCGATCGGCATCGCGAGCATCTACGAGTTGCCGGCACGGCCCGACACTCCGCTCGAAGAGCTCGTCGGCGTGGGCGATCCGCGCGCGACGCGGCCTGTCGTGGCAGCCCCCTTCTCGGGCGGACGACTCGGCGCGGGCCTGTCGGCGACGCGTCATGTCACCGACGATGACGGCACCGTCAGCGTCGTGACGCACTGGGTGTGGCGCCTCGGCGAGCGCGACGTGCTGATGATCGTCGGCGATTTCGACCTCGCCCGCTTCGAGGCGCTGCGCGCCGACTACGACACCCTGGCCCGTGCCATCGGCATGGCGGACTGACGGAGGGACACCCATGGGTGATCAACTGAAGGTCGACCTCGACGAGGTCGACCTGGTGACGACGAACCTCGCATCCATCGTGCGGCGGCTCGAGTCGGCGCAGGCCGATTCCGACGCACTGGCCGACGCGATACCCGTCACAGAGCTCGCGAACGCGAGCACCGACTTCGCGGGCAAGTGGGACGATCGCCGCAAGGAGCTGATCGAGCAGGTCACGCAGCTGCAGCAGGAGGCGAAGGCGTTCGTCGACGCGTTCACCGACGTCGACTCGCAGCTCGCCGACGCCCTCACCCGTCCGCCGCAGCCCGCATCGGGCGGCGGGCACCAGCTCGAGGCGTACTGAGCCGCAGCGAAACGCGAAGAAGGGTGGATGCCGCGCGGCATCCACCCTTCTTCGTATCAGCGCGTCAGAGCGCGGTCTTTGCGTCAGAGCGCCGTGATGATCTCGCGCATCAGCGCGGCGGTCTCGGACGGCGTCTTGCCGACCTTGACGCCGGCGGCCTCGAGGGCCTCCTTCTTGGCCTGCGCCGTGCCCGCCGAGCCCGAGACGATCGCGCCGGCGTGGCCCATCGTCTTGCCCTCGGGGGCGGTGAAGCCGGCCACGTAGCCGACGACCGGCTTCGTGACGTGCGCCTTGATGTAGTCGGCCGCGCGCTCTTCGGCGTCGCCGCCGATCTCGCCGATCATGACGATCGCCTTCGTCTCGGGGTCGGCCTCGAACGCGGCGAGCGCGTCGATGTGCGTCGTGCCGATGATCGGGTCGCCGCCGATGCCGATCGCGGTCGAGAAGCCGAGGTCACGCAGCTCGAACATCATCTGGTAGGTCAGCGTGCCCGACTTCGACACGAGGCCGATCGGGCCCTTGCCTGTGATGTTCGCGGGCGTGATGCCCACGAGCGCCTCGCCCGGCGTGATGATGCCGGGGCAGTTCGGGCCGATGATGCGCGTCTTGTTGCCGCGGCTCTTCGCGTACGCCCACGCCTCGGCGGTGTCGCCGACGGGCACACCCTCGGTGATCACGACGAGCAGGGGGATGTCGGTGTCGATGGCTTCGACCATGGCATCCTTCGTGAATGCCGGCGGCACGAACGCGATCGACACGTCGGCGCCGGTGGCGGCGATCGCCTCGGCGACCGTTGCGAAGACGGGCAGCTCGACGGCGTTGCCGTCCTTGTCCGTGTGCGAGACGGTCGTGCCGGCCTTGCGTGCGTTGACGCCACCGACGACATTGGTGCCCGCCTTCAGCATGAGCGCCGTGTGCTTGGTGCCCTCGCCGCCGGTGATGCCCTGGACGATGACCTTGGAGTCCTTGTTGAGGTAGATAGACATGTCTGTTCTCAGTCCTTGTGATCTCGATACACCGCCTGCGGCGGCACTCGATCAGCGAATAGGGTCAGGCGTTCGCCAGCTCGGCGGCCTTGTCGGCGCCCTCGTCCATACCGGCAGCGAGGGTCACGAGCGGGTTGTTCGCGGCCGCGAGGATCGCGCGGCCTTCCTCGACCTGGTTGCCGTCGAGGCGGACGACGAGCGGCTTCGTCGCGGCGTCACCGAGGATCTCGAGCGCCTTGACGATGCCCTCGGCGACGGCAACGCAGGAGGTGATGCCGCCGAAGACGTTGACGAAGACCGACTTCACCTGCTCGTCACCGAGGATGACGTCCAGGCCGGCGGCCATGACGGTCGCCGAGGCGCCGCCGCCGATGTCGAGGAAGTTGGCGGGCTTCACGCCGCCGTGGTTCTCACCGGCGTAGGCGACGACGTCGAGCGTCGACATGACCAGGCCCGCGCCGTTGCCGATGATGCCGACCTGGCCGTCGAGCTTGACGTAGTTGAGACCGGATGCCTTCGCCTTCGCCTCGAGCGGGTCAGCGGCATCCTTGTCCTCGAGCTCTTCGTGCTCGGGGTGCCGCACCTCGGACGCGTTGTCGTCGAGCGAGACCTTGCCGTCGAGGGCGATGATCGCACCCGACGCGTCGAGGATCAGCGGGTTCACCTCGACGAGGGTCGCGCCCTCGCCGGTGTACACGTTGTAGAGCTTGACGAAGACGTCGGCGACCTTGGGGGCCAGCTCGTCGTCGAAGCCGCCGGCCTTCGCGATCTCGAGCGCCTTGGCCGCGTCGATGCCCGTGAGGGGGTCGACCTCGACCTTGGCGAGCGCCTCGGGCTTCTCGACCGCGAGCTGCTCGATCTCCATGCCGCCCTCGACCGAGCACAGGCTCAGGTACGAGCGGTTCGCACGGTCCAGCAGCACCGAGAAGTAGAACTCCTTCTCGATCTGCGCACCGCCGGCGATCATGACGCGCTTGACGACGTGACCCTTGATGTCCAGGCCCAGGATGGCCTTCGCCGCCTCGTACGCCTCGTCGGGGGTCTTGGCGACCTTGACGCCGCCGGCCTTGCCGCGACCTCCGGTCTTGACCTGAGCCTTGACGACAACGACACCGCCGAGCTTCTCAGCGGCTGCCTTCGCCTCCTCAGGGGTGTCGGCGATGATGCCGGGGAGCACCGGCACCTCGTACTTCTCGAACAGGTCTCGTGCCTGGTACTCGTAGAGATCCACGTGCAATCCTTCGCTGGGCGACTGTGGGCTTTCGGTGCCGAAAAAGTCTCGATGTCGAGATATCGACCAGTGCCCCAGCCTAATACGAACGCCTGAGCGCGCTGACCGCCTTCGTGGCATCCCGTGCCGTGATCTGCATGGGGATGCTCCGCCGTTTTCGGGGGCGGGTGACTAGGCTGGCTCCGTTATGACCGCCGCTCCCACTTCCGCCCGCAACACCGTCGTCGCCGCTGCGCTGGATCTGTTCGTCGCGCAGGGCTTCGAGGCGACCTCCGTCGAGCAGATCGCGCAGGCGGCCGGGGTGTCCCGCTCGACGTTCTTCCGCCAATTCGGCGGCAAGGACGACGTCGTCTTCAGCGACCACGACGTGCTGCTCGCGCAGCTGCGCGAATCGCTGACGAAGCTGCAGCGTGACCCGCACGAGAATCCGTGGGCGGCCGCGTGCGAGGCATCCGTCGATGTGTTCCGTCACTTCGCCGCCGAGCCCGAGCTCGCCCGCCGCCGCTACGCCGTCGTGCGGCAGGTGCCGGTGCTGCGCGAGCGCGAGATCGTGACGGTGTTCCAGTACGAGCGTCTGTTCGACGACTACCTGCGCGCGGCGATGCCGGGGATCGACCCGATCGACGCCGTCGCGTTCGCCGCGGCCGTCACCGCCGTGCACAATCACGTGCTGCGGCGCCTGCTGCGCGGCACGGACGACATCCCCGAGAGTGTGCTCACCGACGCGTACGACGTGCTGCTGCACCGCTTCGGCGTGCACCCCGACGGCGAGACGTCCCGCGAGGACGACGTCGTCATCGCGGCGTTCCCCCGCCGGATGCCCTCCGCCGAGGTCGCCCGCCGCCTCCGCGACGCGCTGTAGCGCCCGGTCGCGCGGTCGCGCCGGGCCGGCCGCGCCGGGACGCGGGCGGGCGCCGGGGCGCCGGGCGCTCGCACCCTCTGAGCGCGAGACTGCGTATTCGCGACGAGGCTGCGTGCAGCGTCCGCAGTCTCGTCGCCGGGACGCAGTCTCGCTGCCTGGTGGGCGGATGGCCGGCCCACCCTCTGACCGCGAGACTGCAGTGGCGCACCGAGACTGCATGCGGCGGATGCTGTCTCGGTGCAGCACTGCAGTCTCGCGGTTGGGCGGGCGGATGCCGGGGCACGGGCGACCGACGCACGGGCCGGCGGGTCAGGGCGCGGGCGGCGCGGGGAGCAGCGCGAGGCCGCGCAGCAGGTCGTCGCGGGACGCGGCGGCACAGACGCGCACCCACCCCTCGCCGGAGGCGCCGAACGCCGAGCCCGGCGCGACGGCGACCCGCTCTGCGCGCAGGAAGGTCTCGGTCCACGCGGCGACGTCGCCGCCGGTCGCGTGCCGCATGTCGATCCACAGGTAGAACGCGCCGGACGGCGTGAGGTATCGGATGCCTCGGTCATCCAGCAGCGCCATCGCGGCGCGCAGGTTGTCGCGATAGTGCGCGCGGGCGGCCGCGACATCGCTCTGGTCACTCGTCAGCGCCGCGATCGCCGCGCGCTGCGCCGGCGCGTTGACACACGAGATCATCGCCTCCTGCGCGCTGCGCAGGTGCGGCCCCCACTCCTCCGGCGCCGTCAGGAATCCGACACGGATGCCCGTCATGGCATACGTCTTCGACAGCGAGAACACCCCGAGCACCCGCCCGTCGCCGTCCGCGGCGTCCAGCGCCGTGAGGCTGACGTGCGGGCCGTCCCACGTGAGTGCGCCGTAGACCTCGTCGCTGATGACCCACAGGTCGTGGCGCCGTGCGAACGCGAGGATGCCCCGTGCGGCATCCGCGTCGAGCACCGTCCCAAGCGGGTTGGAGGGCGAGTTCACGATGATCGCGCGCGTGCGCGGTGTCACGAGCGTCTCGAGCCGGTCGAGCTCGGGCAGGAACCCGGTTTCGTCGCGCAGCGCGTACGGCACCGGCACGGCCGACAGCATGCGCGGGCTCATCGAGAAGGTCGTGTAGCCGGGGTCGGGCACGAGCACCTCGTCGCCGGGATCGAGCACCAGCCCCAGCGCCTGATGCAGAGCCTGCGTGCCGCCGATCGTCGTCCAGATGCGCTCCGGGTCGAGGGCGACGCCGTAGTCGGCGGCGAACCGATCGGCGAACGCACGCCGCAGCGTCGGGATGCCCGCATTGTGCGTGTAGTTCGTCTCATCGGCATCCCACGCCGCCTTCGCCGCCGCGGCGATGTGCGGCGCGACCGGCAGGTCGGGCTCGCCGACCGCGAGGAAGGTCACATCTTCGAGTTCGAGCGCGATCTCGAAGAGGCGACGGATGCCGCTGGCCGGCACCGCGAGCGAGTGGGAGCTGATCTCAGGCACCGCTTCAGGTTACGCGCGGCGGCGCTCCGTCATGACCGCGAGACGGCGCGGGCCGCGAGACGGCCCCGTCCACGCGCGCGGTCAGGCGATCTCGCCGGAGGCGACGGTCTCGGCGAGGGCGTGCACGCGCGGCAGGTGGTGGGCGCCGTAGAAGTCCGCCGCGGTGAGGCGCGCGACATCGGCATCCTGCACGTCCTCGTGCGCGGCTACGGCGACCACGGCGAGGCCGTGCATCCAGCCGCCCGCGAGGACGCCCAGCAGCATCAGGTAGGGCACGCTGACGGCGGCCGCGTCGCGCGGCGACGATGCGAACCCGACCAGGTCGACGGTCGCGCGGCGGGCGGAGGCGACGGCACGCTCGAGGCGGTCTGCCGTCCGCGCCTCGACCTCGCCGCCGTCGGCACGCAGCGCGGCGATCGTCTCGTCGATCTGCGCGAACAGCGCTTCGGCGGTCGCCCCCTGATTGCGGATCACCTTGCGGCCGATCAGGTCGTTCGACTGGATCGCGGTCGTGCCCTCATAGATCGGCATGATGCGCGCGTCACGGTAGTGCTGCGCGGCGCCCGTCTCTTCGATGAAGCCCATGCCGCCGTGCACCTGGATCGCCTCGCTCGTCAGAACCACGGCATCCTCCGTCGCCCACCCCTTCAGGATCGGCACGAAGAACTCGGCGAGCGCGAGCGTCGCGGCATCCTCGGATGCCTCGGCGCGGTCGAACAGGTCGGCGACGTACACGCCGAGGGCGCGCATCGCGAAGACCTCGCTCGAGATCGACAGCAGCAGGCGGCGCACGTCGGGGTGCTCGGCGATCGGGGTCACGCCGTCGCGACCCAGCACGGAGCCTTGAATGCGCTCAGCGGCATATGCCGCGGCCTGCTGGTAGGCGCGATCGGCGATACCCGTCGCCTGGAAGCCCATACCGATGCGCGCCGAGTTCATCATGACGAACATGCCGGCAAGCCCGCCGCGGACCTCGCCGACGAGGTAGCCGGTCGCGTCCTCATACGAGAGGACGCACGTCGGCGACCCGTGGATGCCGAGCTTGTGCTCGATCGCGACGGTCTCGACCCCGTTGCGCGCACCGAGCGACCCGTCCGCGTTCACGAGGAACTTCGGCGCGACGAACAGCGACAGCCCCTTCGCGCCCTCCGGCGCGTCGGGGGTGCGCGCGAGCACGAGGTGCACGATGTTCTCGGCGACGTCGTGATCGCCCCACGTGATGAAGATCTTCTGACCCTTGATCGACCACGAGCCGTCGCCGCGCGGCGTCGCGATCGTGCGGATCGCGCCGAGGTCGGTGCCGGCGCCCGGCTCGGTGAGGTTCATCGTGCCGGTCCACTCGCCCGAGACGAGCTTGCTGAGGTAGACCTCGCGGAGTTCGTCGGATGCCGCGGCATCCAACGCGTGGATCTGACCGGCGCTGAGCAGCCAGCACAGCGCGAACGCGGCGTTGGAGGCGTTCCAGATCTCGCCGAGACCCGCACGGATCGCCCCGGGCAGTCCGTCGCCGCCCGCCGATGCGGGCGCCTCGGCGGTGACCCAGCCGGCCTCGACGAATGCCCGATAGGCATCCGCGAACCCGTCGGGCAGATGCACCTGGCCGTCAACGAGGCGCGCGCCCTCGCGGTCGCCGACCGTCTCGAGCGGTGCGAGGACGGATGCCGCGAACTCGCCGGCGCCGGCGATGACGTCGGTGGCATCCTCTGCCGTGAGCTCGCCGCCGGTGGCGCGCGCGATGATGTCGGTGCCGAACGCCTCGCCGAACAGGAAGGCGTAATCCGAGGTGGGCGGCTGGTAGTCGGCGGCCATGGCGGCTCCTTCGGCAGGGCTGCGTGCGCGTCGTCGCGCGCAGCAATAGGGTGAGACTCCAGCCCATGATAGCTGACACTGCGTCTCACTGGCTATCCCTCGCGCCGCCGCCCTCCCCTTTCCCGCCGTTTCGAGGAGCACAAATGGCTCTGTTCCGGCGCCGAACGCGACCATTTGCGCTCCTCGAACGAAGGCCGTGGCGCCCGGCCCCGCCGCGCGCGAGGATGGGCAGCGTGTACGAGATCCCTGCGCCGATGCTCGCCAAGGCCGTCCCGGGCATCCCTGACCCCGCCAAGACGCCGGGCGGGCTGAGCTTCGAACCCAAGTGGGACGGCTTCCGCGCCCTCATCGCGTATGACGGCACGGGCCCGGGCGGCGTCGTGATCGGCTCGCGCGGCGCGAAGCCGCTCACGCGCTACTTCCCCGAGCTCGTCGCGGCGTTCGCCGAACTCCTGCCCGGTCCGTGCCTGCTCGACGGCGAGATCGTGGTCGCCCACGGCGAGCCCGCGCGCCTGTCGTGGGAATCGCTGTCGCAGCGCATCCACCCCGCCACCTCGCGGGTCGAGCTGCTGAGCCGCACCGACCCGGCGCAGTTCATCGCGTTCGACCTGCTCGCCACGGGCGACCGCGACCTGCAGGCCGAGCCGTTCGCCGCCCGCCGCGCCGCGCTCGAAGAGCTGCTCGCGGCCATCCCGCATCCGATCCACCTGACCCGCACGACGACCGACCCGGGGCTCGCACGGCAGTGGCTCGCGCAGTTCGAGGGCGCGGGGCTCGACGGCGTCGTCGCCAAGCCGCTCGACCAGCCGTACGCGCCCGGCAAGCGGACGATGCTCAAGATCAAGCACGCGCGCACGGCCGACGTCGTCGCGCTCGGGTACCGCATCCACAAGAGCGGCGCGGGCGTCGGCTCGCTGCTCGTTGGCCTCTACGACGACGGCAGCCTCAACCAGGTCGGCGGGGTGTCCGCTTTCTCGGATGCCCGCCGGCTCGCCCTCGTCGACGAACTCGCACCCTGGGTCGAGACGGATGCCTCGGGTGAGGCCGTGCGCGGCGACGGAGAGCGGTCGCGGTTCACGGCATCCGACAAAGACACCTCGTTCGTGCGGCTGCGCCCCGAACGCGTACTCGAGGTGCGCTACGACCAGCTCGAGGGCCGGCGATTCCGGCACACGGTGCAGTTCGAGCGGTGGCGTCCCGATCGCGAGCCGGGGTCGTGCACCTACGACCAGCTCGAGAAGATCGCGGCGTACGACCTGGCCGACGTCCTGGATTAGCGCCGCGCGGCGGCGGACGCAACTCGGGCCCGCATCGGCGCCGGACTCCGGCGGCCGGCCATGCGGGCCCGAGGTGCGAAGCGGGGCTTCCGCCGTGCTTCTTGCGATCGACCTTAGCCGCGTCGGCGAACGCGACACGCCCGGCTTCGCCGTGAATAACGGCGAGGTGCACGAGCCCGTTCAGGGATGCCAGGATCGAGGCATGTCCGACCCTTCCGAGCCCCCCGCCGCGGGTAGGGACGATGGCGCGGATGCCGATGCGAAGCTCAGCGACACGCAAGAGCTGCGCCTCGAGCCCGTGCAGTTCATCGCCCGCACCGACGCCGTCATGCGCCTCGGTTCGCTCATGCTGGGCGCCGGCGCCTCCGCCGCCCGGGTGCGCGACAGCATGGAGCGCGCGGCGCATGCCATCGGCATCGACGAACTGCACACGCGCATCGGGATGACCGACATCGTCGCGACGACCGGTCGCGGTCAGATGTTCCGCACGCGCGTCGCCGAGATCCGCCGCGCCGCGGTCGATGCCGACCGGCTCACGGCGCTCAAGCGACTCACGAACCGGCTGCACGCCGGATTGACTCCGGCCGCCCTGCAGCGCGAGCTCGACGCCGTCGAGGCCAAGCCTCGACGTTTTCCCGACAGTGTTCGTGTCTTGGGCGCCGCTCTCGCGTGCGCGGCCTTTGCCCTGCTCAACAACGGCGGTTGGCAGGAGTTCGCCGCCGTCGGCGTCGCTGCCGGCATCGGCCAGCTCGTGCGGATCCGGCTGGCGCGGCTGCGCACGAACGAGTTCCTCGTCGTGTTCCTCGCCGCGATGGCTGCCCTGCTGGTCTACCTCGGCGTCGCGGCGCTGCTGGCTGCCGTCGGCGTCCCGGGCGGCCAGCACGACGCCGCCGTCACGAGCGCCGTGCTGTTCCTCGTGCCCGGATTCCCGCTTGTGACGGGCGCCCTCGACCTCGCACGCCTGGATCTGAACGCCGGCATCGCGCGCGTCGCGTACGCGACGCTCATCCTGCTGGCGACCGGCACCGCCGTGTGGGGCGTCGCGACGGTCTTCCACGCGACCGTGACACAGACGGCGTCACCGCTGTTCGACGAACCGTTGCTGTCGGTCGTACGCCTGCTCGCCGGGTTCGTCGGCGTGCTCGGTTTCGCCGTGCTGTTCGACACTCCGCCCGCGATCGCGCTGACGGCGGCGGCGCTCGGAGCCGTTGCCAACACGGGGCGCCTGGCGATGGTGGATGCCGACGTCACTCCCCCGCTCGCCGCTGTCGCGGCGGCGCTCCTCGTGGGCCTGGGCGCCTACCTGTTCGGCGACCGGCTGCGCGCCGCGCGCGTCACCTTGACCGTGCCGGCGGTGCTCATCATGGTGCCGGGCGCCGCCGCCTACCGGGCCATCACGGGGGTGATCTCGGGCGACACCCTCGCCGCGATACAGAACGGGTTCACTGCCGTCTTCGTCGTTGTGGCGCTCGCGATCGGGCTCACCGTCGCCCGCGTGCTCACCGAGCGCGAATGGTCGCGCCCCGCGCGCGGCTGACGCGCCCGCTACTCCTCGGCCTTCTTCGCGCGGCTCGGCTGCACGCGAGGCGGTTCCCCCGGCATCTTCGGGAACTCCGGCGGGAACGGCAATTCACCCAGCCCGGCATCCACATCGCGCTGCCACCACTCCAGCAGCGTGTCGATGCGGCCCGGCGCCGCCTGCAACCCCTCCCACGGATCGCCCCGCTCAGCCAACCGCTCGGGCATGCTACGCACCGTGAACGCGGCCGGGTCGACACCCGAGGCGAGCTCGTCCCACGTGATCGGCGCCGCAACGGCGGCAGTCGGCAACGCGCGCGGACTGTAGGCGCCCGCCATCGTGCGGTCACGGTTGGCCTGGTTGAAGTCGACGAAGATGCGCTCGCCGCGCTCCTCCTTCCACCAGTTCATCGTGACCCGATCCGGCATCCGCCGCTCGAGCTCGCGGCCCGCCGCGATCACGGCGTGCCGCACATCGAGGAACTCGTGCATCGGCTCGATGGGGCAGAACACATGGATGCCGCGGTTTCCGCTCGTCTTGATCCAGGCATCCAGCCCCGCTTCACGCAACACCTCGCGCAACGCCGGGGCGACCGCAGCGGCGTCAGCGAAGCCCGTACCGGGCTGCGGATCGAGGTCGATGCGCAGTTCGACGGGGTTGTCGGTGTCGGCGGCAAGCGACGCCCACGGGTGGAAGACGACGGTATTCATCTGCACAGCCCACACGATCGCGGCGGCTTCGTCGAGCACGACCTGCGGGTGGCGGCGCCCGCTGTTGTAGGTGCACATCACCTCGTGGACGTAGTCCGGCGCTCCGCGTGGCGGGTTCTTCGAGAAGAACCGCTCGCCGTCGACCGTCTCGGCGAAGCGTTCGAGCGACACGGGCCGATGCCCGTTCGCGCGCAGAAACGGCTCGGACACCGCGATGACGTACTCGGCGAGCTCGTGCTTCGTGATGCCCAGCGCGGGCCAGATCACCCGGTTCGGGCTCGAAAGCGAGATCTCGCGGTCGCCGTCGGGTCCGGGGACGGTCAGGCTGATGCGCTCGGATGCCATGGCTCGACCCTACGACCGCGTTCCACCCGGCGACAGGGGCGGGTGCGGCGTGGCACCGGCGCATAACTCAGGCAGAATCGCCGTTTCGGCGCCGCTGGCGGCCTGGGGTGGGCATTCTGCCTGAGTTGTGGTCCGCGAGACGCGGTAGCCGGGCGCGGCGACAGGCCCGACGGCAGCGCCCCGTCAGGCGCCGAGGGCGATGACGGGCGCGAGCGCGTCGCGGTCGAGCTCGATCCAGGGGCCGGCGGCGTCGAGGACGACGCCGGTGAGTCCGGGTTCGGATGCCAGGGTCTTGCCCAACTGCTCCGGGATGAGCGGCAGCGGGCGGTCGCCGCGGCCCATCGCGATGACCTCGAGGGGGTGCGAGTAGATCTCCAGACGGCGCACGCCGTCGGCGCCGCGGGCTTCGGCGAGCCCGACGCGACCTTCCGGGTCGGTGCCGCCCGCGACCCAGATGCGCGTCCGGGTGAGCACCTCGGCGGCCTGCAGCGGCGTGGCATCGCCGCGCTCGGCGACCAGCAGCGACTTCAGCTCGAACGGCGGGACGCCCTCTTCGAGCGCCTTGCGGATGAGCGCGATCGGCAGGATCAGCCGCGCCCCCGGGTTGGCGTGATCGAGGTACACACCGTCGTAACCGGAGTCGACCGCCGTGCGGAACACGTTGTGCGCCAGTTGGCCGATCGCCGAGACGGCTTCCGATCCCTCGGCGGCTGTGCTGACCCGCATCGGGCCGCCGCCGCTGAACACCAGCAGGAAGCGCTTGTCCTGGTAGGTCGTGATCGCGAGGTTCAGACCCTTGCCCTCGGCCAGCAGCGCCTGCGCGTCGCCCTGCGCGCGCATGTACAGCTGGCCCTGCAGCGCCTGACGCATGACGTTCATGATGTCGGTGTTCTGCGGCTGCTCGGGAAGCGCTGCGAGAGCAGCCTGCAGCACGACGTTGTCGGGCATCCCCGGTACGGTCTCGGTCGGCGCCGGCGCCGTCGCAGCGGGCCTCGGCGTGCCGATCGGGCGGGCTGTATCGGGCTGTCCGAAGGTACTGACCGAGATCGAGACCTGCGGCACGGATTCGACGGATGCCTCGGCGGCTACCGCCTCGCTAGCCGGGTCCGCCGCCTCGGCTGCGACCGCGTCCGGCACGGCCTCGGCGTCGCGGGCGGCGTCGGGGCCGGTCGAACCGGCCGGCACGGGTGCGGAGTCGTCACGCTTGTTGCGACGCGAGAACAGAGCCATGCATCGAGCGTAACCCGGCGCGGCCGGTGTCAGATCTTGGCGATCGGCGCGATCTTGATGAGAAGCTTCTTCGGCCCAGCCGTGTCGAACCGCACGTGCGCGACGCGCTTGGCACCCTCGCCGGTCACCATGTCGACCCGGCCTTCGCCGAAGTCGTCGTGGCGGATCCGGTCGCCCGGCGCCAGCTCGAGGTCGCCGTTGTCGCGCACCTTCGCGGGAATGCGGTTGGCGAACTTCGCGATGTCGCCCGCAGGCTTCTCGCGCCGCGGCAGCGGCACGAGGTCATCGCCGTACCGCGAGCCGCGCCCACCCGCTGCCGAGCTGCCCCCGCCGAACCCCGAGCCGGGGCGCCGCGCGTTGAGCGCGCGCGACTGCATGCCGCCGCGCGAGTTGACGTCGCCCGGCGACTGCCGCCAGTCGATGAGATCGTGCGGAATCTCTTGCAGGAACCGGCTCGGCATCGCCGCCGACACCTCGCCGAACTGCGCGCGGGTCATCGCGAGCGAGAGATGCAGCTTCTTGCGCGCGCGGGTCAGCGCGACGTAGAACAGGCGCCGCTCCTCCTGTGGGCCACCCGGCTCACCGGCTGAGATCCGGTGCGGGATCAGGTCTTCTTCGACACCCGTGACGAAGACCGCGTCGTACTCGAGGCCCTTCGCCGTGTGCATCGTCATGAGCGATACCGACCCCGTCGCGTCGGCGAGGTCATCGGCATCCGCCACGAGCGCCGTCTCGGCCAAGAAGTCGAGCACCGTTCCCTCGGGGTTGTTGCGGGCGAACTCGCGCGTGACAGCGACGAGCTCGTCGAGGTTCTCGACGCGCGCCTCGTCCTGCGGGTCCTTCGACCGCCGCAGCGCGTCGAGGTACCCGCTCTTGTTCAGCAGGACGTTGAGCCCGTCGGTCACCGCGGTCGGCGGCGCGATCTCGCCCGAGGCGGGGAGCATGATGGCGGATGCCTCGACCAGCACGGCATCCAGCTGCGCGATCGCCTGCTGGATCTTCGGCCCGACGCCGAGCGCCGACGCATTCGCGAGTGCGTCGCGGAAGGTGATGCCCTCTTCCGCCGCGTAGCGGGCGATAGAGGTCTCGGTGACGTCGCCGATGCCGCGGCGCGGCCGGTTGAGGATGCGCCGCACGCTCAACTCGTCGGCGGGGTTCGCGACGGCGATGAGGTACGCGAGGGCATCCTTGATCTCGGCGCGCTCGTAGAACTTGGTGCCTCCCATGATCTTGTACGGCACGGCCGAGCGGATGAAGATCTCCTCCAGCGCGCGCGACTGCGAGTTGGTGCGATAGAAGACGGCCATCTCGCTGTACGGCACGCCCTGCCGGCGCAGCGCCTCGACCTCGTCGGCGACGAACTGCGCCTCGTCGTGCTGCGAATAGCCGGTGAACCCGATGATGGGGTCACCCGCGCCGACGTCGGTCCACAGCTTCTTGTCTTTGCGGTCGAAATTGTTGCTGATGACGGCGTTCGCGGCACTCAGGATGTTCTGCGTCGAGCGGTAGTTCTGCTCGAGCAGCACGACCTTCGCGCCGGGATAGTCGCGCTCGAACTCGGTGATGTTGCGGATGTCGGCGCCGCGGAACGCGTAGATCGACTGGTCCGAGTCGCCGACGACGGTGAGGGATGCCGCGTCTTCGGTCGGCGCATCGAAGATCATCATGCCGCTGTCGTGGGCGGCGCCGTCCGCCCCCGGCGGCCGGGTGAGCTCGTGGATGAGCGCGTACTGGGCGTGGTTGGTGTCCTGGTACTCGTCCACCAGGATGTGCCGGAACCTCTTGCGGTACACGTCGGCGACGTGCGGGAACGCGCGGAAGAGGTAGACCGTCTGGCCGATCAGGTCATCGAAGTCGAACGCGTTCGCGCGCTGCAGTGCGCGCTGGTAGTCGGCGAAGATCTCGACGAACAGGCGCTCGGCGGGGTCGCTCATGTTCGCCGTGCGGGCGAACGACTCGGCATCCGCCAGTTCGTTCTTGAGCTTCGAGATGCGGCCCTGGACGCCGGCGGGGGTGAGGCCGAAGGCATCCGCCTCGTGCTCTTTGACGAGGCGCTTGATGAGGGCGCGGGAGTCGCCGGAGTCGTAGATCGTGAAGTTCTTGGTGAAGCCGAACTGGTCGGCCTCGCGGCGGAGGATCCGCACGCACGCGGAGTGGAAGGTCGAGATCCACATGCCCTGCGCGACGTCGCCGATGAGGCCCTGCACGCGCTCGCGCATCTCGCCGGCGGCCTTGTTGGTGAACGTGATCGCGAGGATCTGGCTCGGCCACGCTTCGCGCGAGCGCAGCAGCGACGCGATGCGGCGGGTGAGCACGCTCGTCTTGCCGGAGCCGGCGCCCGCGACGATCAGCAACGCCTGGCCGCGGTAGGTGACGGCCTCGCGCTGCGGCTCGTTGAGGCCCGCGAGCAGGTCGTCGTCGGCGGCGCCGGGCGCACCCGTTCCTGCCGCTGGCATGCCGACGATGACGGGCTTGATCGGGTCGCTCATAACCCGTCAAGTCTAGGTCGGCGCCCCGACACGGGCGTCAGAGCAGCCGCCGCTCACTCGCCCACGCGGTCAGCTCGTGCCGCGACGACAGCTGCAGCTTGCGCAGCACGGCGGAGACGTGCGTCTCGACCGTCTTGACCGAGATGAACAGCTCGGCCGCGACCTCCTTGTAGGCGTAGCCGCGGGCGATGAGGCGCATGACCTCCTGCTCGCGCGCCGACAGGCGGTCGAGCTCGTCGCCCGTGGCCGCCGTCTCGCCCGCGACGGCGCCGAAGGCGTCGAGCACGAAGCCGGCCAGCCGCGGCGAGAACACGGCGTCGCCGCCCGCGACGGCGTGCACTGCGCGGCTCACTTCGACGCCCGACGACCCCTTCGTGATGTATCCGCGCGCGCCCGCCCGGATGACGCGGACGACATCCTCCGCCGCATCCGACACGCTCAGCGCCAGGAACCGCGTCGGCACGCCCCCGCTGCCGCGGATGACCTCTTCGCCGCCCGTCGCGTCCTGCCCCGCGCCGCCCGGCAGGTGCACGTCGAGCAGCACGACGTCGGGCCGCGCCTCGGCGATGACGGCGATCGCGGACGGCACATCGGCGGCTTCGCCCGCGACGACGACGGTCTCGTCGAGGTCGCTGCGCAGCCCCGACCGGAAGATCGAGTGGTCGTCGACGATCACGACCCGCACGGCATCACCCACGGTCGTCACCTCCGCCGAAGTGCAGGTGGACCTCGGTGCCGGCATCCGTCGAGCGCACCGTCGCGATGCCGCCCGCGCGGCGCATGCGCCCGATGATCGACTGACGGATGCCGAGGCGGTCGGCCGGCACGGCATCCATCGCGAATCCGTCGCCGCGGTCGCGGATGAAGACGTCGACGCCCGTCGCGCCGCCCTCGATGTAGACCGAGACCTCGCCGCCCGCGTGGCGCGCCGCGTTGAGCATCGCCTCGCGGGCCGCCGCCGCGAGCTCGCCGCTCGCACGCTCGGTCGACAGCCCCGCTGAGACGACGTCGATGCGGACGGGATAGTCGAGCTCGAGCGCTCCGGCGTAGTCGCGCAGGTCGGTCGGCAGGTCGCTGTCGGCGGGTTGGTCGCCGTCGTAGAGCCACGCGCGCAACTCGCGCTCCTGCGCACGGGCGAGGCGCGCGACCTCGCTCGAGGCCCCGGCGCGGTTCTGGATCAGCGCGAGGGTCTGCAGCACCGAATCATGCAGATGCGCGGCCATCTCGGCGCGCTGCTCTTCGCGGACGCGCGCGACGCGCTCGCCCGACAGCTCGCGCCAGCGCTCCACGAGGTTCGAGGAGAGCAGCGCGGCGATGCCGACGAGTGGAATCAGCGGGACGAGCACGGTCGGTGCGCCACCGTACGTCGACCCCTGCGCCGGCAGCGGCAGCAGAAACGCGACGATGAGGATGCCCGTCGCCGCCGCGCGCACCCAGGTCGCGTGCCGTGGCCCCCGCGCGGGATCTTTGCGATCGACGAGAGCCGCCCATACTCCCGCGGCGGTGGCAAGGACTGTTGTCGCGCCGACGGTGACCACGAGCAGCCACGGGAACGGGAAGCGCAGTGCGGGAGTCAGCATCCACGACGATTCGTACGGGTCACGGGTGGCGATGACGATACTGAGCAACCCCGCCGCCCCGCCCGCGACGAGCACCCAGGCAACAGGCACGGTGCGCGTGGTCGCGACCTCACCGTGCTCCCACGGCATGAACGCCCAGCACCAGAGGTAGAGCAGGATGCCCGCTCCGCCGCACAGCGCGAGCACGACGAACAGCGCGCGCACGGCCCACACGGGTGCGCCCAGGTGGCGCGCGAGGCCAGCCGAGACACCGGAGACAGCGCACTCGCGCGGGCGCTGCAGTGCCGGCCGCGGCGCCGCGGGCACGCGCGAGCGCGGCGGTCGCGCGGGGCGCCGCGGGCGGGCCGGGGCCGCGGGGCGCGGCGGTCGGGCCGGGGCCGCGGCTCGCGCGGGGCCTGCGGGCGCGGCAGCGCCGGCGGCAGGCACAGCGCCCGCCGGTGCCAGCGCACCCGCGCCGGGCGCAGCGCCGACCACCGAGGGCACAGCGGAGGTGGACATGCCGCCCATCTCATCACACCGCGCAGATGCCGACCACGTCGCACCCCGAGAATCAGGGACGGCTCAGGGATTCACCCCATGGCGGCACCCACCGCCCGAACGCGAGGATCGATGCATGACCACCCCCGACCTCGATCAGCCGCGTCTGGACCGGCCGCCGCTCGATCCCGGACCGCCTCCCGCCGAGCCGACGCGACCGCCGCTGCCCACGGGCGACGCACCCCGCGCGCACGCAGCCGGCGACCGCTTCTTCGCGTGGGCCGCGGGGCTCGGCATCGTCCGCGGCGACGGCTGGATCGGGGGCGTCGCGGCGGGGCTCGCCGCGCGGCTGCGCATCGACCCGCTGATCGTCCGGGGCATCCTCGTGGTCATCGGCCTGTTCGGATTCCCCGTCCTCTTCCTCTATGCGATCGCGTGGGCGCTGCTGCCCGACCTCGACGGCCGCATTCCGCTGCAGGAGGCCGTGCGCGGTCGCCTCGCTCCGGCGCTCGCCGGCATCGCGGCGTGCGCCGTGCTGGGCCTCGTGCCTGCACCGCTCGCGTTCTTCATCGGCGCGCCGACGCTGTTCAGCGTCGCCCAGTACGGCGGCGGGTTCACGGCTCTCGGCGTCCTGGCCGCGATCGTCGCGGTGCTGCTCGTGGGCGGACTCCTCTTTCTCATCGTGCGTGCGGCGATCGTCTCGCCGCGCGCCGCAGACCCGGTGGCACCTGTGCCGGACCAGCGAACGGCTTCCGCTGCGTCCGCCGCCCCGGATCCGTCCGCCGCCGCATCCGGTTCGGGTCCGGACGCCGCGCCCGCGGACTCGCTGGGGATGGATGCCGCAGGCGACGAATCCGTCGCCGTGGCATCCATCCCCGGCCCAGACTCAGACGGCCCCATCGACGCGGAGGCAGACGCGGACGCCCCGACGCCCGACGACGAGTACGCCGCCTGGCGCGAGCAGCACGCCGCGTGGAAGGTGCAGGAGGATGCCTGGCGCCGCCAGCAGCAGGATGCCGCGCGCATCGCGCGCGAGCAGGCGCGCCGCGAGCGGCAGGAGCGCGGCGCCGCCTTCACGGCGGAGGCGAGCGAGCGCCGCCGCATCCGCCGGCTCACGAAGCCCCGCACGCCGTTCGCGTTCGTTGCGACAACCCTCGGGATCGCCGTCGTCACGGGGGCACTCGTCTCGGTGACGAGCGACGCAGAGCTCGCGGGTTCTCTCGGACTTTTCGTCGCGGCGCTGATCGTCGCGCTCGGCATGGTCGTCGCGGGCATCGCGCGGCGCCGCAGCGGGTTCCTCGCCGCGGTGGCGGTTGTGCTCCTCGCCGGCGGCGCCGCCGCGACCGCGGCCCCCACGGTGCAGGCGATGCACCTCGGCGATTACGGCATCTCGAACGCGCAGAGTGCCCCAACGTGGCCCGCGGACGCGCCGTTCGTGCAGCCGTGGGGCAACGTTGGCGTCACCCTCCTCGACACCGGCACGACTGCGGGGCCGATCCACATCGAGAAGCGCTCCGGCAGTACGACCGTGTGGCTCAATCCCGGGGTCACCCTGAATCTCGACATCACCGCTCCCCCGTGGACGCCGGTCTTCAGCTCTGACCAGGGTTCGGTCGACCTGCGGTACGTGCCGGACATCACCGTCGACACGCTGGCCGATGGGCGCCAGCACTACGTCGGGACGATCCCGCCCATCGCCTCCGGCGAGACGACCGGAGGCACCACGCAGACCGTCGTGATCGACCAGCAGTCCGGCTGGATCGAGATCCGTCAGTACACCCTGATCGAGGAGTCCGAATGACCGGCCGCACCGAGCCCCTCGACACCGCCGGCGAGACCCTGCCCCTGCCGGATGCCCTGCTCGCTCCCCTCGCTACTCCCACTCCTCTCGCCCCCGAGGCGCCGCTCGCGCCCGAGCCCGCGATCGCAACTCCCGTCCTCCGCCCGCGCACCCGCTGGGCCGGAATCGTGTGGGGACTCGTGCTCGCGGCGGTGGCCGGCGCGGGCATCTGGCTGGCCTCGGGCGATGGCCGCATCGCCGAGCTCGCGACGTGGGTGCAGGATCTCTCGCCCGCCACGGCGGTGGGCTACGGCATCCTCATCATCGGCGGACTGCTGCTGGTGACGGGGCTCGTGGGCTTGCTGCGCCGCGCGCAGCGCGCGGTCGCCGCCCGCGCAGGCGCCTGATCCCGCCGATGCGCACCCCGGGGAACTGCCCACGCCGGCGCATAACTCAGGCAGAATCCCGGTCTGGGACGGTTTCAGCCCCGATTCCGGCCGTCCAGCCTGAGTTATGCGCCGCCTCCCGCCGCCACTCGGTTCGCAATTCAGTCTCCGCGCCACGAAAGACCCCGAATAACCCCCAGAAACGGGCTCCGCAGCCCCGCGGAGACTGAATACCGGACACCGCCCGTGCGAGACCGGGCGAGAATGGCACCATGCGCACGCTGCTGAACATCATCTGGATCGTCTTCGCCGGATTCTGGCTCTTCCTCGGCTACGTCGCCGCCGGCGTGCTGCTGTGCATCCCGATCATCACGATCCCGTGGGCCATCGCGTCGTTCCGCACGGCGGGCTACGTCATCTGGCCGTTCGGCCGCACGATCGTGCCGAAGCCGACGGCGGGCGTCACGTCGTTCCTCGGCAACGTCATCTGGGTGATCTTCGCGGGCTGGTGGCTCGCACTCGGACACCTGGCCAGCGGCATCGCGCTGTGCATCACGATCATCGGCATCCCGATGGCGATCGCCGACTTCAAGATGATCCCGATCTCGCTCATGCCCCTCGGCAAGGACATCGTCTCGACCCGCACCGGCGCCTTCGCCTGACCCGCAAGACACCGCAGCAGAAACAGACGGATGCCGGGGCGCACGCGCACCCCGGCATCCGAAAGCCAGCAGATCAGCAGATCAGCCGGCGACGACGACCGCCTCGCCTGCCGTAGCGGCCGCGTCAGCCGCGGCGGCCTTGCGGGCCGAGTACTCCTTCACGCCGATGATCGCGAGGGCCGACACGACGAACCCGGCGACGAGCGCGACGACGAACAGCAGCGGGTGGCCGATGAGCGGCAGCACCCAGATGCCGCCGTGCGGCGCGAGCTGGCCGACGCCGAACGCCATCACGAGGCCGCCAGCGACGGCGCCACCGAGCATGAACGACGGGATCATGCGCAGCGGGTCGGATGCCGCGAAGGGTATCGCCCCTTCCGAGATGAACGACGCGCCGAGCAGCCAGCACGACTTGCCCGACTCGCGCTCCTGCTTGGTCCACAGCTTCGGGCGCACGACGGTCGCGAGAGCAATCGCGAGCGGCGGCACCATGCCCGCCGCCATGACGGCGGCCATGATCATCGCGGGCGCGTCGCTGGCGGTGGCCGCGTTGACGAGGCCCGTCGTCGCGAAGACGTACGCGACCTTGTTGACGGGTCCGACCAGGTCGAAGCACTGCATGAGACCGAGGATGACGCCGAGCAGGATCGCGCTGCCGCCGCTGAGCGAGGTCAGCACGTCGGTGAGGCCGTCGTTGATCCACTTCATCGGCGGGCCGACGATGAGCGCCGTGACGACGCTCGTGATCCCAACCGACAGCAGCGGGATGACGACGACGGGCATGATGCCGCGGATGCCCGCGGGCACCTTCCAGCGCGAGATCCACAGCGCGAGGTACCCGCCGAGGAAGCCCGTGATGATGCCGCCGAGGAATCCGGCGCCGACGAGGCCCGCGACGAAACCGCCGACGAAGCCGGGCGCGATGCCGGGGCGGTCGGCGATGCCGTACGCGATGTAGCCCGACAGCGCGGGCACGAGGAACGCGAACGACCACTTGCCGACCCAGAACAGCAGCACGGCCCACGACTGTGCCGACAGCCACGAGAAGTCGTTCGACAGCCAGTCCATGAGCGCGGTCGGGTCGTTGCCGTTGACGACGCCGGTCACCTCGATCGCACCGTCGGCGGGCCACGCGATCGTCGCGATCAGGAACCCGATCGCGATCAGGATGCCACCGGCGGCGACGAACGGGATCATGTGCGAGACACCGGTCATGAGGGCACGGCGGATGCCGGCGCCACGCCCTTCGCGCGCCGGGGCGGCGACCTCGACGACGGCGACGTCTTCAGCCGCGGCATCCACGACGAAATTGTCGATCGCGGCGATCGCTTCGTCGATGACCTTCGGCGCTTCGCTGACGCCGCGCTTGACGCCGACGCTGACGGTCGGCTTGCCGGCGAAGCGCTCCTTGTTCTTGACCTCGAGGTCGGCGGCGAAGATCACGCCGTCGGCCGCGGCGATCACCGCGGGGTCGATCGGGGTGGCGCCGATGGCGCCCTGGGTCTCGACCGTGATCTCGTGGCCGGCCGCCGCGGCGGCCTGTTCGAGGGCCTCGGCGGCCATGTAGGTGTGCGCGATGCCCGTGGGGCACGACGTCACTGCGACGAACTTCATCGTCTTCGTCTCCTTGTTGTGTGGATGGTGCGGGATGGGTGGTGAGGGTGTCAGACGACGAGCACGTCGGCGCCCGCGGCGCGGATCTCGTCGATCAGCTCGGGCTCGGCGCCGGTGTCGGTGATGAGCAGGTCGACGTCTTCGAGCGGGCAGATGACGCCGAAGTCGGTGCGGCCGAGTTTGGTGTGGTCGGCGAGCAGGATGACCCGCTCGGCGCGGCGCACGATCGCGCGCTTGACGGCGGCTTCGCGCAGGTCGGGGGCGCACAGCCCCTTCGTGACCGAGACGGCGTTCGTGCCGATGAAGGCGACGTCGGTCGAGGTCTCGGCGTACGCACGCTCGGCCCACGAGCCGACGGCCGCGAGGGTGAGCGAGCGGATCTCGCCGCCGACGAGGTGCAGCGTGACGCCCGGTCGCGCCGACAGCGCGGGGATCAGCGCCGGCGCGTGCGTGATGACGGTGAACTCGACGTCGACCGGCAGCAGGTCGACCATGCGCGAGACCGAGGTTCCGGCGTCGAACGCGACCGACCCGCCGTCGGGCAGCTCGGCGAGCGCGGCACGCGCGATGCGCTCCTTCTCGTCGGTCTGCGCTCCGACGCGGTCGGTGAGACTCGGCTCGTAGCCCAGGCGCGCGAGCGGGATCGCTCCCCCGTACACGCGGTGCACGAGTCCCTTGCGCTCGAGCGAGCTGAGGTCGCGCCGGATCGTCTCGGCCGTCACGTCGAAGCGCTCGGCGAGCGCGACCACTTCGACCCGCCCGTCGGTGCGGGCGGCGTCGATGATGTGGCTCTGCCGGATCGATGACTTCATCGTGGTGACTTCGCTGTCGGCTCGGGGGCTGTCGGCTCGGGGGCTGTCGGGTCAGGCGGTGGGGCTCAGTGCGACGCGAGGTACGCGGCGGGGTCGACAGAGAACAGCTCCGCCCGGTCGATCTGCTCGTCGGTCGGGGTGACGCCGGTGTAGAGGGCGAACTGCTCCTTGGCCTGCCGCACCATGACGAGATCACCCGTGATGACGGTCTTGCCCTCGGCACGCGCGAGGTTTACGAGCGGCGTCTCGGCGGGCAGGTACACGACGTCGAAGACGTAGTCGGCGGCACGCACGGCATCCACATCGAAGGCGAGCGCGTCGGACTCGGCGCCGCCGGCCATGCCCACGGGCGTCGCGTTGATGAGCAGGCCCGGGCGGCGGTCGCCGAGGGTCGTGTCGGCCTCGACGCCGTAGCGGGCGGCGAGGTCGCGACCGCGCTCGGGGTTCGTCGGCGACAGCACGACGCCGTCGCGGAAGCCCGCGTCGACGAGGGCGGCGAGCACGGCCTTGGCCATGCCGCCGGCGCCGAGCAGCGCGAAGGGCGTCGTCGGGGGAACCTCGTAATCATCGAGCAGGGTCCGCACGGCGATGAAGTCGGTGTTGAGCCCCGTCAGCTTGCCACCGTCGTTGACGATCGTGTTCACCGAGTCGATCGCGCGCGCCGAGTCCTCGAGCTCGTCGAGGAACGGGATGCACGATTCCTTGTAGGGCATCGAGACGCTCGCACCGCGGATGCCGAGGGAGCGGATGCCGCCGATCGTCGCGCCGATGTCGGACGAGCTGAACGACTTGTAGAGGTAGTTCAGGCCGAGTTCGTCGTAGAGGAAGTTGTGGAAGCGATTGCCGTGGTTGCCGGGCCGAGCGGCCAGCGAGATGCACACCACGGTGTCCCGATCGATCATGTTCACCATCTGGACGTTCCCTTCGTCTTCGAAGTCGGACGGTCAACTCTGCGGTCCGACGTTGGTTTGATTGATTCTACGTTGTTTCATGCCCGTTTGCCTAGTTCTTGTTGGTTTTGCTCGCGTTTTTGGCATCCATCGGCCGGAGAAACCCGCCGAAACGGACATGAACTGTGGGATGCCACAGGGCACTCCCCCCCTGCTCGATGGGCGCACGAGGACACGCGACGACGCAAACCGAAACCACACGTCACAGCCCTCGCCAGCGTCGGCGGGCCGGGTTAGCGTGGGGTCATCGCGGCGATCCGGGCGGTCCCGGGCACCGGCTCATAACCGGTTGCGTTGCGGGTTCGACTCCCGCCGTCGCGTCCACTTCGCCGCCCCGACGCACGTCCACTTCGCCGAGCCGACGCAAGATGTCGGTGCGCGCCACCTCCACCGACAACGCGCGTCGGGTCGCCGCCGCGCGCGGGGCGAGGCGAGGCGCGCGCGGGGTGGGAGGATGGGGGTGATGGCATCCCCACGCACACCCTCTGCCCGGCAGCGCAATGCGCTGATCCCCGGGGTCATCGCGGCGGCCGCGCTGATCGCTGGCATCCCGCTGATCGCGACCGACGGGGCGATCGTGATCTGCTTCATCGTCGCGATCCTCGCCCTGATCATCGGCTGGTTCGCCGCGCAGGCGAAGCAGTGGTGGTGGACCGTCGTCATGATCGCGATCGCGGTGCTGTGGAACCCGGTCTACCCGTTCGAGTTCACCGGACCGCTGTGGCTGACCGCCCACGTCGTCACGGCGGCGCTGCTGATCGTCGCCGGCGCCCTCATCAGTGTGCCACGCGCGGGCACCGAGCAGCGCTGAAACCGGCCCCCACGCGGATGCCGGTGCCTAGGCTGGAACCGTGACCAGCCGCTCCCTGCAACCGTGGGAATGCCCGACCTGCGGTGATCGCCTCTCGTTCGAGATCCTCGACGATGAGCGGTTCCTCGTCGCGTGGTCGTGCCTGAACTGCGGCCTCGTCCGCGCGACGGAGCCCGACTCCCGCTGATCGGGGCGCGGGCCGCCGCGCCCCGCCCGGTCACCCGATTGGCACACCTGCATCGACGCTGGGAGACTGGATGCCATGACGACCGCGACCCGCCAGATCTTCGTGCCCGCCGAGTCCGGCGGCCGCGCCATCCCGTACGTCCTCGACGGCGAGGGCCCCACGGTCGTGCTGCTGCCCGCGGCGGGCCTCGACATCGTCACGCTCGGCACGCTCGCGAGCATCCTCGTCGAAGAGGACTTCCGCGTGCTGCGGGTCGGCTCGCGGCGCCCCGCCGCCGGCGTCACCCCGACCCTGCACGACCTCGCGCAGGACGTCGTCGACGTCATGGACCATGTCGGCGTGACGGATGCCTGGATCGGCGGCCACGCCCTCGGCGGCACGCTGGCCCGCATCATCTCGGTCGACCACACCGACCGCGTCGACGGCGTCATCATGCTCGCCGCAGAAGGCCCCACCGCCCCGACCGCCGAGGCCACCGCCGCGCTGCGCACCGTGTTCACGACCGACGACGACGCCGAGGCCCTCGAAGCGCTGCCCGCCCTGATCGGACAGTCGGCCGACGCCGTGCACGCGTGGAACATCGTGAAGGCCGCCCGCGACGCCGACGTCGTCGCGATGCAGGATGCCGCCGTGGCATCCACCGCCTCCACGGAGTGGACCGAGCTCGCCGCCGGCGTGCCGGTGCTGCTCGTCGCGGGTGCCGAAGACGCCGTGTCGTCACCGCAGGATGCCGAGCAGCTGCAGGCCGCCGCGCCCGACCGTGTCAGCGTCGTGCGCCTCGACGGTGTCGGCCACCTGTTCCCCGTGACGCACCCAGGCGAGACGTCGTGGGTCATCGAGGACTACCTCGACTGGGACTGACCCCGCGCAACCCGCACCGACGCGCGACAAGCGCCGCCGCGCAACCCGCGCCGCGGAACAAGCGCCCCCGCGCGACCCACGCCGCCGCGAGGCCGCGCGCAACACGCGCCCCCGCGCGACAAGCGCCGCCGCGCGACAAGCGCCGCCGCGCAACCCGCGCCGCCACACCCGCGCCGCTCAGGCGATGCGCGTCCCCGGCGGCAGCGTACGCGCGGGCGTGCGCGTGCGCGCCCACGCCCACCACAGCAGCAGCGCCGCGAGCGCCGTCTGCACCGCGAGTCCGACGAACCAGCTCGGCACGGTCGCGGCGATCGTGTCCTCGGGCGTGCGGTAGTCCGGGTTCGGAAGGTCTGAGTAGCGATAGTTGTCGGGATCGCACTCGTCCCACACCGTCTCGAGCTCGGGCGTGAGCTGCGCGCTGCGCACGCTGTACTTGAGCCAGCCGAACATGTCGTCGGGGCTGCCGTACTGGTCGAAGTGCGTCGGCGTCGCGTCGGCGAGGATGACGAACGGGTTCGCCGAGAGCATCCACCACACGTAGTCGAACCGCGGCACACGGTAAGTGCTGGTCTGCCAGTCCTGACAGATCATGTTGTCGGCGTCGCCGTAGCAGTCGCTGGATCCGTCCTTGCACGCGATGTTGCCCATCGCGTCGTACTCGGCGTACCGCGACTTCGACAACCCCTCGCTCGCGACGGCCGAGCCGATCAGGCCGAAGCCGATGACGGTGCCGACGGCGAGCGCGGCGACCACGAGATACGTGACGGCGACCGAGAACAGCGGGCGGGCGAGGATGCCCGACAGCGCAACGCCGATCGCCGCGATGATGCCCGTCTCGACGACGAGCACCACGAGCGAGATCAGCACAGTCCAAGGGTGCACGTCGCCGGCGAGCGTCGCGATGATGAGGAACGGAGCGGCCACGAGCGCGAAGGCGAGGCCCGTGATCCACGCCGCGACGAACTTGCCGAGCAGGATCTCGCCCGTCGTCGCGAGCGTGACCTGCACCGGAGCGAGCGTCGCGGCATCCCGGTCGCCGTTGATGCTGTTGCCGCTGAGGGTCGGCGAGACGAGCAGGATCAGCAGCAGCGTGACGTACACGACGACCGAGTAGACGCCGGCGCCGCCGATCCCCCAGCCGCCGTACGCGAGGAACGCGAGCGCGGTGACGCCGACCAGCAGCAGGGCGAACACGCCCAGCAGCACATACCACGACACAGTGCGCACGCGCTGCAGCAGTTCGAGGCGGGCGATCGTCCACAGGCGCGCGGCGTTCACGAGCGGCCTCCAAGGTCGAGGAAGGTGTGTTCCAGGATGCCCGTCGCCGCGGCGAACTCGGCAACCGGTAGGCCCGCGGCGACGAGGGCCGCAAGGGCCGTCGCGGCGTCGGCGTCGGAGCCGAAGGACACGAGCAGGTCGCGGCGGTCGATGGGGATCAGCGCGGCATCCAGCCCCAGTGCCTGCGCGACCGGGACGACGGCGGCGCGGGCATCACGGTCGGCGAGACGGATGCGCCACGACCGGCCGCGGGTCGCGGCCGCCGCAACCCGGTCGGCACCGACGGTCGCGCCTTCGACGAGGAACACCGCGTCGTCGACGACCTCCTCGAGCTCCGACAGGATGTGGCTGGAGATCAGGATCGTGCGCCCCTCGGCGGCGAGCCGGCGCAGCAGCGTGCGCAGCTCGACGCGCGCCTGCGGATCGAGGCCCGAGGCGGGCTCGTCGAGAAGCAGCACACGCGGGTCGTGCACGAGTGCGCGCGCCAGGCCGAGCCGCTGCTTCTGCCCGCGCGAGAAGACGCGGGCCGGGGTGTCGGCAAGCTCACGCAGCCCCACTTCGTCGAGCAGGCGGTGCGCGCCCTGACCTGCCTGATCACGGTCGAGCCCATACAGGCGGCCCGTCATGACGAGCGTCTCGCGGGCGGTCAGCGACGGCCAGGCGCCGAGCGCATCAGGCATCCAGCCCACGATCGCTCGGACGGCGGCCGGATCCGCCACCGGATCGATGCCACCGATGCGCAGCTGGCCGGCGTCGGGTGCCAGCAGCGAGGCGAGCATCAGCAACAGCGTCGTCTTGCCCGAGCCGTTCGGGCCGACCAGGCCCGTGACAGCGCCCGCGCGGGCATCCAGCGTGACGTCGCGGACGGCGTGCACGTTCCCGAAGGAACGGCGCACGCCTGCGGCGGCGATTCCGGGAGAGCTCATGGGCCCACCCTATGGGGCGGCTGTGCACGGGGCGGGGAGCGCCCGGTGAATTGTCAGCGAATGCGGTCGCGGAAGAACGCGACGCCGAGATCGGCGTGATCGACGAAGACGCCGTCGACCCCGGCATCCGCGATCACCTGCCACTCGGCCTCGTAGTCGCCGAAGGCGCTCTTGTCGCGTCCGCGTCGGAACTGCGCGATCAGGAACTTGTTCTCTGGGCGGCAAGTCCACGTGAACACGCGCAGCCCGCGGTCGTGTGCGTCGGCGACGACGCGCGAAGGCCCGGCCGTCCGGCCGAGGCGATCGGGCGCGAGGATCATCCGCTTGTCGAGGCTGATCCCGTCGACCGCGCCGACGAGCGCGTCCAGGCCCGCCGGTGAGGCTTGCTCGCGATAGGTCGGGGCGGCGGTCTTGCCCGCGGCGGCTGTGCCCGAGGCCGCGGCCGCGGCGAGGTCGTACGGGTGACCGGATGCCTCGAGCAGATAGATGTAGCTGCCTCGCACCCCCTGTGCGCGCACCTGCGCCAAAACGGTGGATTCGAACGACTCCAGCACAAGAGGCAGCTCGCCGTCGGCCCAGTGCGCGGCGCGCAGTTCGGCCGCGATCGTCCCGGCGACGTCGTAACCGAGGCCGGCGAAGTAGGTCGCGTGCTTGATCTCGAGCACGACGCCGATCTCGCGTCCCTGATCGAGGGATGCCTGGCGCACAAGATCGAGCAGGTCACTCAGACGCAGCGGCGGCTGCGCGTCGTCGAAGGTCGCGCTCTGCCGCCGCAGTTGCGGCAACCGCTCACGACAGCGCAGCGTCGACAGCTCACCCCACGTGAAGTCCTCGGTGAACCAGCCCGTCAGCTCGTCGCCGTCGATGGTCTTGGTGGTGCGGCGATCGGCGAACTCGGGGTGATCAGCGACGTTCGTCGTCGAGCCGATCTCGTTCTCGTGGCGCACCACGAGGATGCCGTCGGAGGTGAACACGACGTCGGGCTCGACGGCATCCACCCCCAACGCGAGTGCGAGATCGTACGACGATCGGGTGTGCTCAGGACGGTAGCCCGGGGCTCCGCGGTGACCGATCACGAGGGGACGACGACGCGGCATGGTTCCAGCGTAAGCGGGGCATCGTGCCGTTCGGGGCTCGCAAATGGTTCTCATAGCGAGGTTTCGGCACCCATTCGCGCTCCGCGAAACTCGAGCCTGCGGTTCAAAGGCGCCTCACAGCCGAGCACCTGCCTGAGCGATCAGGGGTCGGATACGCTGGAACTCCGCAGGTATCCGCCGCGGCACCCACGCATTGGAGTTGAGACCACCATGGCCTCGAGCAGCAATCCCGCATTCAACAATCCCGCGTTCCAGGAGCAGCGGCCCGGATTGACTCCGCCGGCTGCTCAGACCCAGTTCGCGACCTCGTCCGCGCAGTCGGTCGACCTCGCCGCGCAGGCTCAGCTCGAGGGCGCTTTCGCCGCCCCCGCCGCCGGCTCGGTGCAGACCGGTCGCATGACCGTCGAGGACACCGTCGTCAAGACCCTCGGCCTGTTCGCGATCCTTCTCGTCACCGCCGTCGCCGGTTGGGTGTGGACGATGGCGCCGGTCACAGCCGCGAACCCCGTCCCGACGATCATGCCGTGGATCATCGGCGCGCTCGGCGGCTTCGTGCTCGCGATGGTCGTGACCTTCACGTCGCGCAAGAAGATCCGCCCCGCCCTGATCTTCGCCTACGCCGCCTTCGAGGGTCTGTTCATCGGATCGATCTCGGCGTACTTCGAGTACCTGTGGCCCGGCATCGTCGTGCAGGCGACGATCGCGACCCTCTCGGTGGTCGGAGTCACGCTGGCCCTGTTCGCGAGCGGCAAGGTCCGCGCCTCGGCGAAGGCGACGAAGGTCTTCCTCATCGCGATGGTCGGCTACCTTGTCTTCTCGCTGGTCAACGTCGTCATGATGATGTTCGGCGCGTTCGGCGCCGACAGCGCCGGCCCGTTCGGCATGTACAGCCAGCCGAGCTTCATCCTCGGCATCCCGTGGGGTGTCATCATCGGCGTCTTCGTCGTCATCATGGCCGCGTACTCGCTCGTGCTCGACTTCGATTCGATCCAGCAGGGGGTGCGCAACGGCGCTCCCCGTCAGTACGGCTGGCTCGGCGCCTTCGGCATCATGGTCACGGTCGTCTGGCTCTACGTCGAGCTGCTGCGCATGATCGCGATCCTCCGCGGCAACAACTGAGTCGAGGCGGATCAATGCGGCGCAGCCGCGTTGATGCGCCTGCGACTCAGGTTGAGTAGCCGCCACAGGCGGCGTATCGAAACCTCTCCTCACGCGCTCAGGCCCGTCCGGCACCCGCCGGGCGGGCCTTTCGCATCCCCGCGCTCGCCCCGCCCCCGTTCCCTATCGCGAGACTGCGCTCTCGCGACGAGACTGCCAACCCTGCGCGCAGTCTCGTCGTCTAAACGCAGTCTCGCGTTCATGGACGGCGCGCGCAGACGACGGATGCCGGGGCGCGGGCCCCGGCATCCGTTGACACAACGTGGGGGTGTGTCACTCCCACTCGATGGTTCCCGGGGGCTTCGACGTGACGTCGAGCACGACGCGGTTGATCTCGCGCACCTCGTTCGTGATGCGGTTCGAGATCTTCGAGAGCACGTCGTAGGGCAGGCGGCTCCAGTCGGCGGTCATCGCGTCCTCGCTCGAGACGGGGCGCAGCACGATCGGATGCCCGTACGTGCGGCCGTCGCCCTGCACACCCACCGAGCGCACGTCGGCGAGCAGCACGACGGGGCACTGCCAGATCTCGCCGTCCAGGCCCGCGCGCGTCAGCTCCTCGCGGGCGATGGCATCGGCATCCCGCAGAATCTCGAGACGGTCAGCGGTGACCTCACCCACGATGCGGATGCCGAGGCCGGGGCCCGGAAACGGCTGGCGCGCGACGATCGCTTCGGGCAGGCCCAGCTCGCGGCCGATCGCGCGGACCTCGTCCTTGAAGAGCGTGCGCAGCGGTTCGACGAGCTCGAACTGCAAGTCCTCCGGAAGGCCTCCGACGTTGTGATGGCTCTTGATGTTGGCCGTACCGGTGCCACCGCCCGACTCGACGACGTCGGGGTAGAGCGTTCCCTGCACCAGGAACCGGATCGGCTCACCCTGTGCCGCCGCCTCGGCGACGAGGTCAGCCTGCACCTTCTCGAACGCGCGGATGAACTCGCGGCCAATGATCTTGCGCTTCTGCTCGGGGTCGCTGACACCGGCGAGCGCGTTGAGGAACGTCTCGCGAGCATCGACCGTGATCAGGCGCACACCGGTGGATGCCACGTAGTCGTTCTCGACCTGCTCGCGCTCGCCCTTGCGCAGCAGCCCGTGGTCAACGAACACCGCGACGAGCTGGTCGCCGACGGCCTCGTGCACGAGCGCCGTCGAGACCGCCGAGTCGACGCCGCCGGACAGCGCCGACAGCACCCGCCCGGTGCCGACCTGGGCGCGGATCTTCGCGACCTGCTCGGCGATGACGTTGCCGCTGTTCCAGTCCGCCGCGAGCCCCGCGGCCTTGTGCAGGAAGTTGACGAGCACGTCCTGGCCGTAGTCCGAGTGCTTCACCTCAGGATGCCACTGCACGCCGTAGAAGCACTTCTCGGCATTGCCGAAGGCGGCGACCGGCGTCGCCGCCGTCGAGGCGAGCACGTCGAAGCCCGCGGGAGCCGCAGACACCTGGTCGCCGTGACTCATCCACACGTTCTGCTCGGCGGGCTGGCCGCCCAGCAAGACGCCGCCGTCTCCGGCGACGGTGGCATCCGTCGCCCCGTACTCGCGCAGGCCGGTGTTCGCGACCGTGCCGCCGAGCTGCTGTGCCATCACCTGGAACCCGTAGCAGATGCCGAGGGTCGGGATGCCGAGCTGCAGGATGCCCGGGTCAAGCGAGGGTGCGCCGTCTTCGTAGACCGACGACGGACCACCCGACAGGATCAGAGCGACCGGCTGCTTCGCGGCCACATCGGCAGCTGTCGCGGTGTGCGGGACGATCTCGCTGTAGACGCCCGCCTCGCGGACGCGGCGCGCGATCAGCTGCGCATACTGCGCGCCGAAGTCGACGACGAGGACGGGACGCTGGTCGGTCTGGGTGTCGGTCACCGTTGGTTCTCCGTCGGGATCTGCTGAGTGAGAGAAGAGTGCTCGGCGCGCGAGTGCAGTTCGGTCGCCTCGCGATCGGCGAGGTATGCGCGCACCTCGCGGGCGACGCGGGCCTCCATGAAGAACGACAACAGCGGCACGATGCCGCCGAGCGCGAGCGTGACGAACCGCAGGAAGCCCCAGCGCATGAGGCTCCACACGCGGAAGCATGCGAACAGGTACACGACGTAGAACCAGCCGTGCGCGATGAGGATGCCCAGGGACAGGTTCGTCCCGTCGCCGGTCGACTCGCCGAAGGCGTCGACGTGTGCGAACCAGAGGAGCCCGCCCGACCCGCCCAGGAACAGCTCGAGCCCGAAGGCGTACTTCAGGATCATCTCGGCGCACAGCAACAGCAGCATGCAGCCGGTGATGACCGACGCGATCTGGTAGAAGCGCAGCGCGCCGCGGATCGCCGGGAACGTGGCGAGCTTCGGCTGGGGCATGGCCCCAAGTCTAGTTCCCGGGCGCAGCCGCCTTCTCCTCGCGCTCTTCGAGCTCTTTCTCCCAGGCATCCTTGGCCAGGCGGTACCACATGTAGAAGGCGAAGCCGGCGAAGATCGCCCACTCGACGGCGTAGAAGATGTTCAGCCAGTTGACGTTCGAGCCCTCGTCCGGGGCGGGCGAGTCGATCGCCGCGAGGCCTTCCGGCAGCGTCTCGCCGCCGTCGGCGACCAGGTACGGGCGATACACGTTCAGACCGGACGTGTCGTGCCACCAGCCGAGCAGGGCGGCCGGCGACATCCGCGTCATCTCGGTCGCCGCCGCCCCCGCGGCGGGCAGTGCGGGACCCTCATCGGAGATGAGGCGGCCGGTCAGCTCGACGGCGGCGCCGGGATCGGCGTTGAGGGCGGATGCCGCGGCATCCGCCGCGGTGCGATCGTCGGTCCAGCCGAGGGCGACCGCGAGCGAGGTCGGATCTGGGATGGCGGTGCTCGGGTCGACGCGCAGCTGCCCGGTGACCCAGTAGCCTTCAACGCCGCCGTTGAACCGCGAAGACACGACGAGGAAGTCGCCGGCCACAAAGCTGCCCGCCACCTCGACCCGCTGACCGACGAGCGGCTCGGGCAGGTACTCGCCGGGAGCGGTCACATCGGCGATCGGCTGCACGTTCTCGGTGGCACCGGGTGGAGCCGGGTCGGTGTCGATCGCACGGCCGAGCTGCCACTGTCCGAGCCAGGCGAACACGGCGGCCACGATCAGGGCGAAGGCGAGCATGCCGATCCACCACGGCCGCAGCATGACCTCGCGCAGGGTGGGCGCGAACTCTCCGCCCGCGCCGCTGGCTCCGGAGCCCGCGCTGGCCCCCGAGCCTGTCGCGGGGCCGCCCGCACTGGTCCCCGAGCCCGTCGAGGGGCCGCCGCCCGCCATCAGTGCGACGCGTAGGGCGCGACGACGACCTCGACGCGCTGGAACTCCTTGAGGTCGGAGTATCCGGTGGTGGCCATCGACTTGCGCAGCGCGCCGATGAGGTTCGCGGTGCCGTCTGCCACGGGGGCCGGGCCGTACAGCACCTGCTCGAGCGGACCGACCTGCTCGACCTGCACGCGCTTGCCGCGCGGCAGTTTCGAGTGGTGCGCCTCGGGGCCCCAGTGGTATCCGAGGCCGGGCGCGTCGGTCGAACGCGCGAGCGCGACGCCGAGCATCACGGCATCCGCGCCCATCGCGAGCGCCTTGACGATGTCGCCCGACGTGCCCACGCCGCCGTCGGCGATGACGTGCACGTAGCGGCCGCCCGATTCGTCGAGGTAGTCGCGGCGCGCGCCGGCGACGTCGGCGACGGCCGTCGCCATCGGCGCGTGCACGCCGAGGGTCACGCGCGTGGTCGAAGCCGCTCCCCCGCCGAAACCGACGAGCACGCCCGCCGCGCCCGTACGCATGAGGTGCAGTGCGGCGGTGTAGGTGGATGCCCCGCCGACGATGACCGGCACGTCGAGGTCGTAGATGAACTTCTTGAGGTTGAGCGGCTCGGCGTCGCTCGAGACGTGCTCTGCCGAGACGGTCGTGCCGCGGATGACGAAGAGGTCGACGCCGGCCGCGACGACGGTCTCGTACAGGTCCTGCGTGCGCTGCGGCGTGAGCGATCCGGCGACCGTCACCCCTCCGGCGCGGATCTCGGCGAGGCGCTGAGAGACGAGCTCGGGCTTGATCGGCTCGGCGTACAGCTCCTGCATTCGGCGGGTCGCCTGGTCGGCGGGCAGGGCCGCGATCTCGGCGAGCAGCGGCTCGGGGTCGTCGTAGCGCGTCCACACGCCCTCGAGGTCGAGCACGCCCAGGCCGCCCAGCTGACCCAGCATGATGGCGGTGCGCGGACTCATGACCGAGTCCATGGGCGCGCCCAGAACGGGGATGCCGAAGCCGTAGGCATCGATCGACCAGGCCGTGGAGACGTCTTCAGGGTTGCGGGTGCGGCGCGAAGGCACCACCGCGATGTCGTCGAACGCGTACGCCCGGCGGGCGCGCTTGGCGCGGCCGAGCTCGATCTCCATGCTCACCCCACCAGCCTACCCGGGTGCGTCGGCGGCGTCCGGCGTGCAAGCAACTTGCCGAGGGGGCTGCTGAGCACGAACGCCAGGAACGCCCACGACCCGATCCACGGCGAGAGGATCACCGCGATGCCCGCGCAGATGACGGCCGACAACCCGGCGGCCGCGGCGACGTGACGCCGCTCGTACGCCTCGGGCGTCAACAGGTGCCCGCTCCGCGCGGCCGACCAGCGCCACGACAGGTGCCCGAGCAGCGCCGCGAAGAAGAAGTCGATCGGTAGCAGCACCCGGCCCGCAATGAGCGACGAGTACTCGGAGGTCAGCGACGTCGTGAACGGGATCAGCACGATGAACAGCAGCCGCGCGCTGTTGAGCCACAGTAGCGGCGTATCGACGGCGCGCATGTCCTGGAACTGGCGGGTGTGGATGATCCACAGGTCGCTGAGCAGGGCGAAGCTCACGCCGAAGGCGAGGAACTTCGGCCACAGTGCGAACAGCGCGCCCCACAACTCGGCATCCGTCTGGATCTCGCCGAACGTCGCCGTCGTGAGGTCGAGCACGAGCAGCGTCGCCGCGATCGCGAAGACCGCGTCGGTGTAGGCCTCGGTGCGGGTCGGCGTCGCCAGCGTGCTCACGCCGTCAGGACAGCGGGCGCGCGCGGCGACAACTTCGCAGAATGTCACGAACTCCGCAGACTCAGCCGCGAAACTCTGCGGAGTTCGTCACCTTCTGCGGAGTTCGTGCGCCCCTCAGAACGCAGCGCTGAGATGTAGCCCCGCAGCGAGCGCTCGCTGGATGGTGCGCTCCACCTCGGGCCAGCGGTGCACGATCTGTGTGTACGAGAAGCGCAGCACCGTGTACCCACGCAGACGCAGTTCCGCGTCGTGCGCGATGTCTTTCTCGCGCTGCGCGGCTGAGGAGTGATATGCCCACCCGTCGATCTGAATCACGAGCCAGTTACCCACAAGCACATCGACAGGTTTGCGGGCGAGGTACACCTGCTGTCGCACCTGCACGCGCAGTCGTCGGAGCGGCCGACACACGAGCGTTTCCAGTCCCGAGTCCGAGAGCCCCGTGACCGATTCAGCGAGTTCCCGCGCCGCGCGAGATTGCCAGCGCACGCGACGCAGAGCTTCGGGAGCGAGCTGTTCGATGCGAACCGCCGATTCCCATACGACGAGCGCACGCTCGGGCGGCAGGCACAGCGCGATGTGCGCCAGCGCATCCTCGATCGTGCCGACAAGGCTGCGCCCGACGGGCACGATGGGCTTCGTCCAGTGCGCGACGCCCGGCCATGACTGCGGCCCCGTCGACCCAGGCAGCAGGTGCACATGCAGTTCGTCGCCGATACCTTCTGGCATCCACCAATTGCGCTGCCGGGCGAGCGTCGTACATGTCAGCCGCCCACCGACCCGCGCAGCCTCGCGGAGGACAGACGGGGCGGATGCCGAGACGAACCACGCCCGGCGCAGCACTTCGATATCCTGCGACCGAGCGGCGTCACGCAACTGGCGATCGCTGTAGCCTTCGCGACGGAGCTGCTCGCGGTGCACGGCCACGCCGCGCAGGCGGTCTTCGAGAGGTGTCATGCCCGGCATCCTGGCCGATCCCCGCACCGTCTGGTCGGCCAAGTGCCCGATCTGGGGACAGATCTGCGGGATGCCCGTTTGGGGAGGAGGCGATGAGCGCGGATGCCAGCGCCATCAATGCCGCAGAATGTCACCAACTCCGCAGACTCAGCCGCGAAACTCTGCGGAGTTCGTCACATTCTGCGGAGTTCGTGCGCACGCGCCACCCGGGCCTACTTCTTGTAGTTGGGGGCCTCCACGACGATCTGGACGTCGTGGGGGTGGCTTTCTTTCAGGCCCGCGGCTGTGATGCGCACGAACTTGCCGCGCGCCTTGAGCTCTTCGATCGTGCGGGCGCCGACGTAGAACATCGACTGCCGCAGGCCGCCGACGAGCTGGTAGGCGACGGCCGAGACGGGTCCGCGATAGGCGACCTGGCCCTCGATGCCCTCGGGGATCAGCTTGTCGTCGCTGGGGATGTCGGCCTGGAAGTAGCGGTCCTTCGAGTACGACGTCTTCTTTCCGCGTGTCTGCATCGCGCCGAGCGAACCCATGCCGCGATAGAGCTTGAACTGCTTGCCGCCCTGGAAGACGATCTCGCCCGGCGACTCGTCCGTGCCGGCCAAGAGCGACCCGAGCATGACGGTGTCGGCTCCGGCGACGAGTGCCTTGGCGATGTCGCCCGAGTACTGCAGACCGCCGTCGGCGATGATGGGGATGCCTGCTTCGCGGGCGGCCTGATAGGCCTCCCAGATCGCTGTGATCTGCGGCACGCCGACACCCGCGACGATCCGCGTCGTGCAGATCGAGCCCGGTCCGACACCGACCTTGACGGCGTCGACGCCGGCGTCGATGAGCGCCTGCGCGCCCTCGCGCGTCGCGACGTTGCCGCCGATGATGTCGATCTCAGCGAACGAGGGGTCGGCCTTCAGCCGCATGACCATGTCGATGACGCCCTGTGACTGGCCGTTGGCGGTGTCGACGACGATGACATCGACGCCCGCGTCGCGGAGTGCCTCGGCGCGCTCCCACGCGTCGCCGAAGAACCCGATGGCCGCGCCGACGCGCAGGCGACCCTGGTCGTCCTTGGTCGCCAGGGGGTACTTCTCGCTCTTGTCGAAGTCCTTGATCGTGATGAGCCCCGCGAGCTTGCCCTCGTCGTCGATCAGCGGCAGCTTCTCAACGCGGTGCTGCGCGAACAGCGCGATGACCTCGTTCGCACCGATCCCGACACGGCCGGTGATCAGGCCCTCGCTGGTCATGACGTCGCGGACCTTCGTCGTCTGACGCTCGAAGCCCGATACGAAGCGCATGTCGCGGTTGGTGATGATGCCGACCAGGCGGCCATCTTCGTCGACGACCGGAAGCCCCGAGATGCGGTATTGCCCGCACAGCGCGTCGACTTCTTCGATCGTCGCGTCGGGGTGCGTCGTGATCGGATCGGTGATCATGCCCGATTCGCTGCGCTTGACCTGGTCGACCATCGCGGCCTGGTCGGCGATCGAGAGATTGCGGTGCACGATGCCGAGGCCGCCTTCACGTGCCATCGCGATCGCCATGCGCGCTTCGCTCACAGTGTCCATCGCGGCCGACAGCAGCGGCGTGGCGACCGTGATGCGGCGGGTCACGTGCGACGACGTGTCGGCTTCGGAGGGGATGACGTCGGTGTGCCCGGGCAGCAGCAGCACATCGTCATAGGTCAATCCGACGAATCCGAACGGGTCGTTGTACTCCACGTATTCTCCCAAGCCTCGCGCGCGTATAACGATTCTAAGTCGACGGTGGAGCTCGGCATTCCCGGATTCCGCGTGGATCCGCGGCATCCGCCCGCGCCTCGAGCACTCACCGACCCCGCGACGCGCCAAACGAAACATTCAGCGGACTCACGGAAACAAGTCCGACACATTACGCTCGTAGCGTCGTTGATCACTGTCGATGCGACCGCATCACCCAATTGGTGCGCCGGACTGGAGGAACGTTGAGTCCTACGACCGTCACCGCGCGAACCCCCCTGCGATGGTTCGTGCTGTTCTTGGGGGCACTGCTTGCTGCCGCCGCATTGCTCCTCGGCACTGCGGGTTCGGCCCTCGCCGACACCGCCGATCCGGCGGACACGGCGGCAGGCACGACCTCCGCCGACACCGCAGACCTGCCGTACACGATCGTCGTCAACGTCCGCTCGGGCGGTGAGGCCGTCGAAGGCGTCACCATCACCGTGACCGACGGGACGTACGAGGGCGAGGGTACGACGGATGCCTCGGGCCGGGCCCGCATCGGCGTGCCCGAGAAGGAATCCGCCTGGACCATCGTCCTCGTCGAGTCGAGTCTGCCCACCGGCGTCACGGCACCCGACGGGTTCGCGTTCGAGCAGGAGGCCACGTTCGGTGCCGGCGCCTCGATCACCAAGAACTTCACGCTCGTCGCCGCCGAGCGACAGACCACGAGCTTCTGGGATCAGCTCATCTCGCGCGCCGTCAACGGCCTCAACTTCGGCCTCATGCTGGCCCTCGCCGCGATCGGCCTGTCGCTGGTCTACGGCACGACGGGCCTGTCGAACTTCGCGCACGGCGAGATGGTGACCTTCGGTGCCCTCATCGCACTGCTGTTCGCGTCGGGCGCGGGATGGTCCATCTGGATCGCGATTCCGCTGGCGGTGATCGCCTCGGCGGCGTTCGGATACACGATGGATGCCGGATTGTGGCGACCACTCAGGCGAAGAGGCCTGGGCACGGTGCAGCTCATGATCGTGTCGATCGGTCTGTCACTGGCGTTGCGCTACCTCTACCAGATGTTCATCGGCGGCCGCACGCTGCAGCTGCCGGGTGCGGTCTCGCAGAGCATCCCGGGCCTCGGCCCCATCCGGCTCTCGGTGACCGACCTCGTCAGCATGACGGTCTCGATCGTCGTGATCGGGGTGTTCGCCTGGTGGCTCATGCGCACCCGCATCGGCCGGGCCACGCGCGCCGTGTCGGACAACCCATCGCTGGCCGCCGCGAGCGGCATCGACGTCGACGGCGTCGTGCGGATCGTCTGGATCGTCGCGGCGGCGCTCGCAGGGCTCTCCGGCGTGCTGTGGGCCTACTTCCGCCCCGGCATCCGGTGGGACATGGGCACCAGCATCCTGCTCCTCGTCTTCGCCGCGGTCACACTCGGCGGACTCGGCACGGCGTTCGGCGCCCTCATCGGCTCGATCATCGTGGGTCTACTAGTCGAGGTATCGACCCTGTGGATCCCGTCGGATCTGAAGTACGTCGGCGCGCTGGTCGTGCTGATCGTCATCCTCCTGTTCCGTCCGCAGGGCATCCTCGGACGCCGAGAGCGGATCGGTTAGGCACACCATGAACTGGCTGCAGATTCTCAACAACACGTTCGCCCAGATCCTCGCGCCGGCGACCCTCGGCTACGCGCTCGCGGCGATCGGCCTCTCCGTGCACTTCGGCTTCGCGGGCCTGCTCAACATGGGTGTCGCGGGCTTCATGGCGATCGGCGCGTACGGCTTCGCCGTCTCGATCCTCACGTTCGGCCTCCCCTGGCCGGTCGCGGTGCTCATCGGCCTCATCGGCGCGGTGCTGTTCGCCATCATCCTGGGCATCCCGACGCTGCGCTTGCGCGGCGACTATCTCGCGATCGTCACCATTGCGGCGGCCGAGGTTCTGCGTCTGCTCTTCCTCACGTCGAGCAACCGCGCCTGGTCGGGCTCGGCCGACGGTCTGTCCGGATTCCAGCGCGACTTTCGGGCGAGCAATCCGCTGCCGCCGGGGCGCTGGGGCTTCGGGCCGTGGACGTACCAGTCCGACCAGTGGTGGGTCATCATCGTCGGTACGGTCACGATCGCGATCGCCGTGCTCGTTGTGTGGTTGCTGATGCGCAGCCCGTGGGGTCGTGTGATCCGCGGCATCCGTGAAGACGAGGATGCCGTGCGCTCGCTCGGCAAGAACGTGTTCGCCTTCAAGATGCAGGCCCTCATCGTCGGCGGTGTCATCATCGCGGCGGGCGGGATCGTCACCGCGATGGGCACAAACGTGAACCCCAACGTGTACGTGACATCGCAAACGTTCTTCGTGTGGACGGCGCTCCTGCTCGGCGGCGCGGCGACGATCTTCGGCCCGGTGCTCGGCGCCGTGCTGTTCTGGATGGTGCGCGCTTTCCTCTCGAACCTCTTGCCGGCGCTTGTGAATGCGGGACTGCTGCCCTTCCTCACCGCCGAGCAGAGCCAGATGCTCGTCTTCGTCCTGGTGGGCGCCGCGCTGATGTTGCTCGTGATCTTCCGACCGCAAGGCATCCTCGGTAGCAAGAAGGAGTTGACCTTTGTCCGCTGACGTTGCGCCCCCGGCCCCCCGTCCGAAGTCCACGGGTCTGCACAAGGTCGACCCGAGTGGCGAGATCCGCCCCGGCGTCGCGAAGGTCGACCCCATCGTCGTGGTCGACGGCGTGACGCGCGTCTTCGGCGGCCTGACCGCCGTCGACGTCGAGCACCTCGAGATCCCGCGCGGTGCGATCACGGCGCTCATCGGCCCCAACGGTGCCGGCAAGACGACACTGTTCAACCTGCTCACCGGCTTCGACAAGCCCAACACCGGGAGTTGGTCGTTCGACGGCAGGAACCTCGCCGGCATCCCGGCGTTCAAGGCCGCCCGCATGGGGCAGGTCCGCACCTTCCAGCTGACGAAGTCGCTCGGGTTGTTGACGGTTCTCGAGAACATGAAGCTCGGCGCGCCGCGCCAGACGGGCGAGCACTTCTGGGCGAGCATCCTGCCGTTCCTCTGGCGTGGCCAGGAGAAGCAGTATGAGGCGAAGGCGCGTGAGCTGCTGGCCCGCTTCAAGTTGGACGCCAAGGAGAAGGATTTCGCGGCGTCGCTGTCGGGCGGTCAGCGCAAGCTGCTCGAGATGGCGCGCGCGCTCATGAGCGACCCGACCCTCGTGATGCTCGACGAGCCGATGGCCGGCGTCAACCCGGCGCTGACGCAGTCGCTGCTGGACCACATCCTCGACCTGAAGGACCTCGGCATGACGGTGCTCTTCGTCGAGCACGACATGCACATGGTCCGCCACATCGCCGACTGGGTCGTCGTGATGGCCGAGGGCAAGGTCGTCGCCGAGGGCCCGCCCGACACGGTCATGCGCGACCCCGCCGTCATCGACGCCTACCTCGGCGCCCACCAGGATGTCGACCTCGGCGTCGTCACGGGCCGTTACGAGGGCGAGCTGCCCGCCGAGGCGCAGGGGCTCGTCGAAACGGCACAGGAGCTCGATCAGGCGATCGAACAGGATGCCGAGCACATGGAAGAGTCGGAGGACGACAAGTGACCGACACCGCCGCCGCACCGCAGCCCGTGGCCCCCACCGCCGACAACGTCGTCGTCCTCGACAACGTCGTCGCCGGGTATCTGCCGGGCGTGAACATCCTCAATGGTGCGAACCTCACAGCCGCCAAGGGCGAGCTCATCGGCATCATCGGCCCGAACGGTGCCGGCAAGTCAACCATGCTGAAGGCGATCTTCGGGCAGGTCAAGATCCGCTCCGGCTCGGTCACGCTCAACGGCGAGGACATCACGGGTCTGCGCGCCAACAAGCTGGTCGCCAAGGGCGTCGGCTTCGTGCCGCAGACCAACAACGTCTTCCCGAGCCTCACGATTGCAGAGAACCTGCAGATGGGCGCCTACCAGCGCCCCAAGGTCGTCACCGAGCGCATCGAGTTCGTGACGTCGATCTTCCCCGACCTCGGCAAGCGACTGGCACAGCGCGCCGGGTCACTGTCGGGTGGAGAGCGGCAGATGGTCGCCATGGGCCGCGCGCTCATGATGGACCCACACGTGTTGCTGCTCGACGAGCCTTCGGCGGGCCTATCCCCCTCGCGCCAGGATGAGGCCTTCTTGCGCGTCTCAGAGATCAACAAGGCGGGCGTCACGACGATCATGGTCGAGCAGAACGCCCGCCGCTGCCTGCAGATCTGCGACCGCGGCTACGTCCTCGACCAGGGACGCGACGCCTACACCGGCACGGGCCGCGATCTGCTGAACGACCCGAACGTCATCGGCCTGTACCTCGGTACGCTCGGCGCCTGACACACGAAGGAGGGGGCTGGATGCCATGCGCATCCAGCCCCCTCCTTCGTGTGTGCCCGTCGCCATCTCACACGCACGTGAGCCCCGGTCCGAAGACCGGGGCTCACGTGGTTGCTCTGTCGGATCAGCCGACGTTGAGGAACGAGTAGTTGTTGTCGTCGCCGTACTCGAAGACACCGATCGATGCCTCCGTCGGGTCGCCCACGTCGTTGAACGTGATCGGGCCCGAGACACCGTCGTAGTCAGCGACGCCGCCGCCGATGATGATGTCGGCGCACTCCGCGTAGGAGGTGCACTTCGTGCCGTCGCCCGAACCGCCCGACACCTGCTGCAGGTGGGCTGCGACATCCGGGCCCGCCGTTGAACCGGCCTCGAGGGCCGCGAGGGCGAGCAGGATGACGGCGTCGTAGGATTCCGGCGCGTAGGTGAAGTCGGTCAGCTCGGGGTCTCCCTCGCTGGCGACGAACGCCTGCAGGTCATCACGGAACGTCGCGATCGTCGCCGGGTCGACAGCGGGGTAGGTGCCCTTGGCGCCCGCGAGGGTGCCCGCGTCGAACTCGTCGCCGAAGTTGGCGAGGTTGCCGTCGACGAAGTACATCTTGTCGGCCGGGAAGTCCGCACCCAGCAGCTCGGGGATGATCGTCTTGACCTCTTCGAACGTGATCAGGGCGATCGCGTCGGGCTGAGCGGCCAGAACGTCCTCGACCTGCGCTGAGAAGTTGGTGTCGCCCGTGTTGTAGAGCGACGCCGAGACGACACTGCCGCCGGCAGCCTCGAACGCCTTCTTGGTGAAGCACGCCAGGCCCGTGCCGTACGAGTCGTTGAGCACGATCATGCCGAGTGTCTCGTTGCCGTCACCGGCAATGAGGTTGCCGAGCACGTCGCCCTGCAGGACGTCGGAGGGAGCGGTCCGCCAGTACAGACCGTTGTCCTCGTAGCCGGTGAATGCCGCCGACGTGTTGGCGGGCGAGAACTGAATGGCGTTCGCGGCGATCACCTGGTCGATGAACTGCAGCGATGTGCCGGAGGATGCGGCGCCGATGATGGCGGTTGCGCCCTCGCCCAGCACACGCGGAATCTCCGTCTCGTACGCCTTGTTGTCTGTGTCACCCGAGTCGCCCTGGATCAGGTCGATCGTGATGCCCTTGTTCGCAGCGTTCACCTCGGAGGCAGCGAACTCGGTGCCCGCGATCTCGGGCGGGCCGAGGAAGGCGAGGTTACCGGTGACGGGAAGCGCCGTGCCGATCTTGTACGTCAGGTCGGTGGCGGGGCCCGCTGACGTCGAATCGTACGTCGGCGTGTAGGCCTGAGGCTCGGCGGCGTCGCAGTCGATCGGGAAATCGAATGCCGCAACGTCGGCGGCCTCCGATTCAGACGAGCCGGGGTCCGACGAGCCGGCACAGCCGGCCAGAACGAGCGCGCTGGCGCCGACCAGGGCGAAACCGCCCATGACCTTCGCGGCGCGTGAACGGGTGAAAACGCCCATGTTGCTCCTTGATCTCGATGACGACGCACGCATGCCCCGTCCGGGTTGTGACCAACCTAGTAGGTGCATCAAGTCGCGAATGTTGCGATGCGTTAACGGTGTGAAACAGCTCGATCACGGTCGAATAACGGTCTGACCGGCCGATCGCACCGCCCGGGGCGCAGGGAGCGCGCGTGGATCAGACGAGATCGGCGACGTCGGATGCCCCGCGGACGCGCCGCGCCGAGAGGAGCGAGTCGATCGTCAGCACGATCAGGGCGAGCCACACGAGGCCGAATCCGATCCAGCGCTCGATCGGCATCGGCTCGCCCATGAGCCACCAACCGGTGAGGAACTGCATGATCGGGGCGACGAACTGCAGCAGTCCGATCACGGTCAGCGGGGCGCGGCGCGCGCCGGCGGCGAAGAACAACAGTGGGACGGCCGTGACGGCACCGGCGAGCAGGAGCATCGCGGCGTGCCCCGCGCCTGAGGCGCCGAAGGTGAGCCCCGTCGTCGCGGCGACGACGACGAGTTGTACGGCGGCGATCGGCGCGAGCCACAGCGATTCGAGCGTGAGCCCGCTGATGGCATCCACACTCGGCCCGATCTGCTTCTTGACGAGACCGTAGGTGCCGAAGGATGCCGCGAGGGTCAGTGCCATCCACGGGAACGAGCCGTACCCGACGATGATGACGGCCACGGCCAGCCCCGCGATGCCGATCGCGACCCACTGCGCCGTCCGCAGCCGCTCGCCGAGCACGAGCACACCCAGCAGCACCGTGAAGATCGGGTTGATGAAGTAGCCGAGGCTCCCCTCGATCACATGCCCCGTGAGGGTCGAGATGAGGAAGACCTGCCAGTTCACGTAGATGAGCAGGCCCGCGATGATCGTCCAGAACACGAGCCTGCGATTGCGCAGAATCGCGAAGAGCTTGCGCCACGTGCGTGTGACGGTCAGCAGGATCGCGCAGAACAGCAGCGAGAACAGGATGCGCCAGGCGACGACCTCCCACGGTCCGGTGGGGGCGAGCGTCAGGAAGTAGAGGGGCATGAAGCCCCATAGGAAGTACGCGATGAAGGCGTAGACGCCGCCGAGGGACTGTTCGCGGGAGGTCTCCTCGGGTGTCATGGGTCCAAGCCTAGAACGGTCGTGACACTGTGCGTGCCGCTCGGGCCCGCGGCATCCTGCCGATGTGCATCATCGTCCTGCCAACGAAAGAAGCCCTCGGCGAACCGAGGGCTTCTTTCGTGTGCGAACGTCAGCGGACGACAACCGCCAGCACGTCACGCGCGGACAGGACGAGATACTCGTCACCACCGAACTTGACCTCGGTGCCACCGTACTTGCTGTAGATCACGCGGTCGCCGACGGCGACGTCGAGGGGGACACGGTTGCCGTTGTCGTCGATGCGGCCGGGGCCGACGGCGACGACTTCACCCTCCTGGGGCTTCTCCTTGGCGGTGTCGGGGATGACGAGGCCACTGGACGTGACCTGCTCAGCCTCGACCTGCTTGATGACGATGCGGTCCTCGAGCGGCTTGATGGAAACCGACACGGTTTACCTCTTTCTGGCTTGGCGTACTGCAAGACTCATTAGCACCCGCAGGGGCGGAGTGCTAATGGCAAGTCTAGGGCGCGGCTGGCACTCGTGCAACGCGAGTGCCAATCGGGCTTCGTTCCCATCTCACCTTCTAGGCTGGCCCGATGGAACTCGCCGAGCTCACCACCCTGCTGACGCCCGAAGGACTGCGGCTGGTCGACGAGCTCGGCGCCATCGATTCGACCGATGGCGTCGCGGCCGCGGTGTCGCGCCTACGGGCATCCGGCCTGTCGCCCGACCTCGTGTCGGCCGCAGTCGGGCAGGCACGGCTGCGCACACGCGCCCGCGCGAAGTTCGGTGAGTTCGCCGACCGCATGCTTTTCACTCGGGCCGGCCTCGAGCAGGCGACGCGCCTCGAGGTGGGTGCCCGCCATGCCGGGAGGTTCCGCGACGCGGGCATCCGTCGTGTCGCCGACTTGGGTTGCGGCATCGGCGGAGACTCGCTGGCTTTCGCGGGGATCGGGCTCGAGGTGCTCGCCGTCGAAGCCGACGAGGTCACGGCGGCGCTCGCCGCGTACAACCTGGCGCCGTTCGGCGACGGCGCCCACGTGCAGCACGCGCGTGCCGAAGAAGTCGACCTCGCCGGCGTAGACGGCGTCTGGCTCGACCCGGCCCGTCGCACTGCCGGCCACACCGAGACCACCCGCGTCGGCGCAGGCGACTGGTCACCGCCCCTGGAGTGGGTCTGGAGCCTCGCCGCGCGCACACCGGCCGGCATCAAGCTCGGCCCCGCGTTCGACCGCGCGCTGATCCCGGCCGATGCCGAAGCGCAGTGGATCAGCGTCGACGGCTCGACGATCGAGCTCGTCGTGTGGACCGGCATCCTCGCGCGCCCGGACGTGCGGCGCGCCGCACTCGTCATCCGAGGCGGCGTGGCGGCCGAGCTCGTGGCATCCGGCGATGCTGCCGACGCCCCGGTGCGCGACCTCGGCGCCTACCTGCACGAGCCGGAGGGCGCGGTCATCCGCGCGCGGCTCATCGGCGAAGTGGCGCGCACGATGGATGCCGGGATGATCGACGCGAAGATCGCCTACCTGACCTCGGATGCCGCGGTCGACAGTCCGTTCGTGCAGAGCTTCCGCGTGCGCGAGCGCATGCCGAACGATGTGAAGGCCCTCGCCCGCGCGCTGCGCGAGCGCGGCATCGGGACGCTCGAGATCAAGAAGCGCGGGGTCGACATCGACCCCGCGGCCCTACGCACCAAGCTCAAACTGCGCGGCGCGGAGGCGGCGACGCTGTTCGTCACCCGGATCGGCGACGCGCGCGTCACGTTACTCGCCGACCGCGTCTGACGCGCCGACCGGGTCTGCTCGCCGGCCGGGTCTGCTCGCCGACAGGGTCTGCTCGCCGACCGGGACTGCTCGCCGACCGGGTCTGATCGCCGACAGGGTCTGATCAGAGCCGGTTCAGCCGAACAGCGGCCCCTGTGTCGATGCCCACCACAGCCAGCCCGCGCTGTAAATCAGCGACACGACGCTCAGGCAGAGCGCCCACACCGCAGCCTGGCGCGACTCCCACGGGCGACGCAGCGCGACGACGGCGAGCCCCGCGCCGACGAGCCCGATGAGGAATCCCCAGCCGACGAGCACCGACACGATCAACCCGAGGATGCCGAAGAGCAGCGCCCACGGCGCGCTGCGGGGCAGCGGCGATGCGGTGGCGGGCGCCCAGTCGAGCTCGGTGTGGACACTGGCCGTTATCGGCAGCGGGCCGGTCAGCTCGCGCGCGAAGCCGCCGTGGTGTTCGCCGGGCAGCGCCGCCGAGGTCGCGAGGACAACGTCGTCGGAAGGCGCGTCGAGGTGTGCGGCGGGTGGGGCGGGCGGCAGTGCCGCGGGCTGGGCGGGCGGCGGTGCCGCGGGGAGGGCCATGCCCGCTGTGCCGGCATCCGCGATCACGGTCGGCGTCTGCTCGTTGTCGCTCATCGCGCCACCGCACTTTCGACGGGCGCTTCGGCGATCTGGATCTCGGTCACCGGCAGGGTGGAGTCGGCGCCGAACTCGAGCGTCGAAGGCTGACGTCCGCTCGCGACCAGCTGCCCGGCGAGCGCCGCGATCATCGCTCCGTTGTCGGTGCACAGGCTGAGCGGCGGGATGCGCACGGTCACTCCCGCGGCTGCGGCGCGCTCGAGCGCGACCTCGCGCAGCCGCCGATTGGCGATGACACCACCGCCGAGCAGCAGCCGCGGCACGCCGTGGCGCGCACAGGCATCCAGTGCCTTGGTCACGAGCACGTCGACGACCGCTTCGCGGAACGATGCCGCGACGTCGGCGACCGGAGCGGCCGTGCCAGATGCCTCGGCCTGCTCGACCCACCGCGCAACGGCGGTCTTCAGCCCCGAGAACGAGAAGTCGTAGCGGTGCTCGGCCATGTCGGATGCCCGCGACAGCCCCCGCGGGAACCGGATCGCGGCCGGGTCACCGGTCGCAGCGGCGCGGTCGATCTCGGGGCCACCGGGGTAGGGCAGCCCGAGGATGCGTGCGATCTTGTCGAACGCCTCGCCTGCCGCGTCGTCCATCGTCTCGCCGAGCAACTCGACGTCGGTCGTGAGGTCGCGCACGAGCAACAGCGACGTGTGCCCACCGCTCACGAGTAGCGCAACGGTCGGGTACTCGACCTCGTCGCGGTCCAGGAGGTCGGCGGCGATGTGCCCGACGAGGTGATTGACGGCGTAGAGCGGCTTGCCGAGACTGACGGCGAGCGCCTTCGCGGCGCCGACACCGACCATGAGCGCACCGGCGAGCCCCGGCCCGCTCGTGACGGCGATCGCATCGAGCTCGTCGAGCGTGATGCCCGCTTCGGTGGCAGCGGCCTCGATCGCCGGCTGCAGCGCTTCGAGGTGGGCACGGGCCGCGACCTCAGGCACGACGCCGCCGTAGCGGGCGTGCTCGTCCATCGAGCTGGCGATCGTGTTCGACAGAAGGGTGCGGCCGCGGACGATTCCGATGCCGGTCTCGTCGCAGCTCGTCTCGATCCCGAGGACGAGGGGCTCATCGCGGTTCATGCGAGCGCCTCCGCGGCTCGAAAGCAGGCTGAAGTGGCATTTGCTCGGCCGGCACGGCGCTCGGAGCGCGATCCAGCCTGCTTTTGGGCAGTCTTCACGAGCACACCCCCGCGTCGGCGGCGGCGGGCGCGCGACCTGCAGGCCACGCGGCGAGGTCGAGCTTCATCACGATCGCATCGACGTCATCGGGCTGGTAGTAGCGCGGGCGACGGCCGATCTCGACGAACCCCTCCGAGGCGTAGAGCGCGGTGGCGGTGGGGTTGTCGTCTCGCACCTCCAGGAATATCTCGCGCGCTCCGCGCTCGCGCGCCGTCTCGAGCAGAGCCCGCAGCAGGGCGCGGCCCCGCCCCCTCCCCCGCGCCGCCTCGGCGATCGCGATGGTCTGGATGTCGGCATCCGCCGCCCCCGCCACCGCGCGCACGCCGCCATAGCCGACGATGCCGCCCGCCTCGATGTCGACGAGGTAGCGGCCGTGCGGCGACGCGAGCTCGCCCTGCATCATCGGCTCACTCCACGCGTCGGTGGGGAACGAGACGCGCTCGAGCTGCATGATGTCGGCAAGGTCGGATGCCTCCGCTGCGCGCAGCGTCATGTGCTCACCCTCTTGCGGGGCGCGGGCAGCGTCACGTCGGGAGCGCGCAGGTACAGCGGCTCGGGGCCGGACAGGGTGCGGCTTGCCGCAACGGCGCGGCCCGCGAGCGTCGCGAGCATCGTGGCCGAGATCGCGGTGACGTCGTGGCGGGTAGCGCCCAGGCCCGCGAGGACGTCGTCGATGCTGTCGCGGGGTGTCAGGGCGGGGCCATGTGCCCGCTCGGGGATGCCGTCGTCGTCGAGCCCGTCGTAGACGGAGTACGCGAACTCGCGGCGACGCGCGTCGGTGACCACCGCGAAGCGGGCGGTCCCGGCGAAGGGGTCGGCGAGAGCCGCGGCGAGGATCAGCTCGAGCGCGGCTGCGTCATGGCTCGGCACGGGAACGACCGGCAGCCCGCGGCCGAGCGCGAACGCGCGCGCCGCCGCGATGCCGACGCGCAGCCCCGTGAACGGGCCGGGGCCCATGCCTGCGGCGACGTGCGTGAGGACGACGGGGGTCGGCGTCGTGGTGCCGATCGGGCCCAGCGTGGCTTCCGTCAGCACCGTCTGCAGCAGCGTGCCGATCACTTCGGCATGCCCAAGCGGGTTGGCGCTCTGCGCTGCAGCGAGGGCGACGCCGTCGGTCTCGACGACGGCGACGGCCGTACCGAGGGAGGTGTCGATGCCGAGGATCACGTCATCCAGGGTAGCCGCGGTTGCACGGGCGGCGCGTAGCCTGTGCGGGCCGCGTTCGGCCGCGGGAACTCCGCAGATTCGCGTGAACTCCGCAGACCCCGCGGGTTTCGCTGCGGAGTTGGTGACAATCTGCGGAGCTGCGGGGGTCAGGCGGTGCGGCGGGAGATCCGGACGTGCCGCGGCGCGGCATCCTCCATGTCGGCGACGTGGTGACCGGATGTCCCGCAGGCGGTGTCGACGCCGGTGCCGCTCCAGCCGCGGTCGATCTCAACCTCCCACCAGTGGTCGGCGACGGCCGCGGCGAACGGGGCCGCCCATTCGGCGATGACGACGGAGTGCGCAAAGTCGATGTCGAGGTCATCCAGTTCGCCGTCGGTGCCCAGCCGGTAGGCGTCGACGTGGACGAGCGGCGGCCCGTCGCTCAGCGATGGATGCGTGCGGGCGATCACGAATGTCGGGCTCTGCACGGGGCCGCGCACGTTCAGCGCTGAGGCGATGCCACGCGTGAGCGTCGTCTTGCCCGCGCCGAGCGGACCGGTGAGGACCACGAGGTCCCCCGCCCGCAGCGCCCCGCCGAAGGCGCGGCCGAGCGCCTCCATGTCGTCAGCCGAGGCGATCTCGCGCTCGCCGACGAATCCGTCCAGTCCGGTCATCAGGACGTCACTCTCCATAACTCAGGAGAACAACCGTCGCCGGGTTCGGCATTCCGCGTGATTCCGCAGCGGCGCACGGCCGGGACGCGCGAATCTCCTGAGTTGTTGCGGCGGCCTCACACACAGCCGCGGCGGCCCCGTGCACCGCCGCCGCTGTGGCGTCGCCCGCGCACCGGCGCACGGCGCTCACCGGGCGACCTCGCGGCGGGGCACGCGCGGGCCGATGCGGGTGACGATCTCGTAGTTGATGGTGCCCGCGGCATCCGCCCAGGTCTCGACCGCGGGCATCCCGAGCGTCGGGTCGCCGAACAGCACCGCCTCGTCACCGACCGCGACGGGCAGGTCGCCGACGTCGACGACGAACTGGTCCATCGCGATGCGCCCGGCGATGGGGAACACCGCGCCGCCGACGCGGACCGCCGCTCCCCCGGATGCCGCGCGCGGGATGCCGTCGGCATAGCCGAGCGGAACCAGGGCGAGGGTCGTCTCCTCGGCGGCGCGATGGGTGTAGCCGTATGAGACGCCCTGCCCGGCGGATACGCGGCGCACCGCCGCGACCGCGGCGCGCAGCGTCATGGCCGGGCGCAGGCCGAGGTCGGCCGACGTGCGATCCGCGAACGGCGAGAGCCCGTACATCGTGACGCCCAACCGCACGCACCCGAAGCGCGCCTCGGGCAGGTTGATCGCGGCGTGCGAGGCCGCGAGGTGCCGCAGCTGCGGCGCGAGTCCGTGGGTCGCGGCGAGCGCGAGGGCATCCGTGAAGCGGGCGAGCGCGGCGCGATCGTCGGCGTCGCTCGTGTTGGACAGGTGGCTGAAGATCCCGACGACGCGCAGCTTGCCGATCCGCTCGAGGCGCGCCGCTTCGGCGAACACCACGGGCAGGTCGGCGGGCGGGATGCCGTTGCGTCCGAGCCCGGTCTCGGCCTTCAAATGCACCGCGACAGCACGCTCAGCGGATGCCGCGGATGCCGCCGCCTGCAGCTGCGCGAAGCTCGAGATCCCGAGTTCGATGCCGAGGGCCGCCGCCTCGGCGAAGGACGCGCCGGGCGCGTGCAGCCACGCGAGGATCGGCGCGCTGATCCCCGCGCGGCGCAGCGCGATCGCCTCGCTGATGTCGGCGACGCCGAGGCGCGTCGCTCCGCCGGCGAGCGCAGCGATGGCCGAGCGGACGGCGCCGTGCCCGTATCCGTCGGCCTTGACGATGGCGATGACCTCCGACTCGGTGAGTCGGCGCAGGTGGCGCACGTTCTCGGTGATCGCGGCGGTGTCGATGAGCGCTTCGCGCATCGTCCCGTCGGGCAGGCGCGTCATGCGGGGTCCCCGGGTGAGTCGGTTGCGGATGCCGCGGCGCGCCCGGTGACCGGTCCGTCCGATTCGGCGATGACGTAGGCCGTCGCGAGTCCCGCGTCGTGGCTGAGCGACAGGTGCAGCGCCGCGATGCCGCGGCCTGTGACCGTGGCATCCGTCTCGCCGCTGAGGGCGAACACGGGGCGGCCGCTGGGCTCGGAGGCGACCTCGATCTCGGTCCAGTGCACACCGTCCGAGCCGCCGAGTGCCTTGATCAGCGCCTCTTTCGCGGCGTAGCGCGCGGCGAGCGAGTGCGACTTGAGGTGCTGCTCGGCCGGGGCGAAGAGCCGCTCGAGGAGTCGGGGCGTGCGCTCGAGCGAGCGCTCGAAGCGCGGGATGTCGACGATGTCGACGCCGATTCCGACGATCACTCCGCCAGCCTACCCGCGCACGCTCCACCCCTACAGCGCGCCCACCCCGCACCCTCCCGTCCGCGAGACTGCATCGGTGCACCGAGACTGCAGCGCACGGATGCAGTCTCGGTGCACCACTGCTGTTTCGCGGTCGCGGACGGCACCGCCCGGCGGCGCGAGCGCGCCACCCCGCGGGGTTACTCCACCGTGACGGACTTCGCGAGGTTGCGGGGCTGGTCGACGTCCAGGCCCTTCGCGGTAGCGAGGCCCATCGCGAAGATGTGCAGCGGAACGACCGCGAGCAGGGGCTCGAAGAACGGCCCGGCGAGCGGGATGCGCAGCACCTCGTCGGCGAAGGGCAGCACCGCGGCGTCCCCCTCCTCGGCGACGACGATGACGCGGGCGCCGCGCGCGCGGATCTCCTGGATGTTCGACACGACCTTCTTGTGCAGCTCGGATGCCTCGCGCGGCGACGGCACGATCACGAACACCGGCTGCCCGGGCTCGATCAGCGCGATCGGGCCGTGCTTGAGCTCACCGGCGGCGAAGCCCTCGGCGTGGATGTACGAGATCTCCTTGAGCTTGAGCGCGCCCTCGAGCGCGACCGGGTATCCCACGTGACGGCCCAAGAACAGCACAGACTGCGTGTCGGCCATCCAGCGCGAGAACTGCTCGATGTGCTCCTGCTCGTTCTCGAGCACCCACGAGATCTTCGCCGGCACCGCCTCGAGTTCCCGCACGTGATCAGCCGAAGAAGCCGCAGAGAGCACCCCGCGCACACACCCGACATGCAGCGCGAGCAAGTACAGCGCGGTGATCTGCGCGACGAAGGCCTTGGTGGATGCCACGGCGACCTCGGGCCCCGCGTGGGTGTAGATCACGGCATCCGATTCGCGTGGAATCGTCGCGCCCTGCGTGTTGCAGATCGACAGCGTCTTCGCGCCGCGCTCGCGCGCGTACTTGACCGCCATGAGCGTGTCCATCGTCTCGCCCGACTGGCTGATCGACACGACGAGGGTGTCGTCGCCGATCACCGGGTCGCGGTAGCGGAACTCGTGCGCGAGCTCGACGCTGACGGGCACGCGCGTCCACTGCTCGATCGCGTAGGCGCCGGTCTGACCGGCGTAGAAGGCCGTACCGCAGGCGATGATGATGATGCGACGGATGCCCGTGAACAGCTCGTCCAGTCCGTCGAGCTCGGGGATCACGACCGCACCGTCGTGCACGCGGCCGCGCAGGGTGTTGGCGACGGCCTCGGGCTCTTCCGAGACTTCCTTCGCCATGAACGACGACCAGCCACCCTTTTCGGCGGCGGAGGCATCCCACACGACCTCGAACGGCGAGGTCTCGACGGGGTTGCCGTCGAAATCGGTGACCTCGACACCGGCGGGCGTGATTGCGACGATCTCGTCCTGACCGATCGCGAGGGCATTGCGGGTGTGCTCGACGAAGGCGGCGACGTCGGAGCCGAGGAAGTTCTCACCCTCGCCGAGGCCGATCACGAGCGGCGAGTTGCGGCGGGCGCCGACGACGAGTCCGGGCTGCTCCTGGTGCATCGCGAGCAGCGTGAACGCGCCCTCGAGGCGGGAGACG
>Ga0209958_1000406_pt1 | contig 88392 bp, 92 predicted proteins | sample ThiBio_inoc_plan_FD_183942 | JGI IMG/M metagenome (GOLD analysis project Ga0209958, IMG submission 183942) | Wastewater bioreactor microbial communities from Cape Town, South Africa - Thiocy_inoc_plan (SPAdes) | ecosystem: Engineered > Bioremediation > Thiocyanate > Unclassified | place: South...
AACAGGTAATTTCGATATTTTTAAAACTTATCAACCAACTCAAGAACCTAACCATTTTAGCCAAATCCTTGTTTATCAACAAGTTTTTATCTGCATCACCGCCGATGGATGTGCATTCTACAGCATTCCAGACCCAATACAACCCCCTTTCTTAATCTTTTTATTTAAGTGAACATTTTTAAACCAAAATCACAATTTTTCTTATATTTTTCGACCGAATTTGTTTTAATAATAAGAGAACAACTAAACTGTATACCTTATATCTATGTTTTGCGTCATGCAGCGCAATCATTCTAATGACTGTATTTCGCTCTAATGGCGACAAAGGACTTATATGCATTACTCAAATTACATCTTGCTTGGGCTGTTAACTGCTGGGGCATGCTCACCTGTATTAGCACAAGAAGTTCAAAACGAGCCATCTATTCAAACAAGCTCTGTAGCAAATACTAACAATCAACAATCAACATCGACGATTCAAGCCATAAAAGATTTAAAACATATCACTAGAAATGATTTAAAGGTCAATGCAAACGCTGCCCAACCTGACGCTGTAAAAGATCCTTTACAACCATTAAATAGACAGATCTTTGCTTTAAATGATGCTTTGGATCGTAATTTATTAAAACCTATTGCAATACAGTATGTAGCAAAAGTTCCAGAAGAAGTTCGTACTCCTTATCGCCAATTTAGAAAAAATCTAGGTGAACCTTGGAATGCAGTCAACCAATTAATCCAAGGACGACCAACTCGCGCTGCCAAAACATTAGGTCGCTTCACGATTAATACACTTACAACACTAGGTTTTGCTGACCCTGCTCGTCGTTTAGGCCTAACCACTGAAGAGGAAAGTTTTGGCGTCACTTTAGGTTACTACGGTGTACCATCAGGACCTTATGTGATGCTGCCATTTTTTGGTCCAAGCACATTCCGTGACGGTTTTGGTTTAGCAACAGATAGTTTTGGTCGCCCACAAAAATATTTATTAGATGATCAAGAAGGTATTTATTGGTCTACTAATTTATTACAAGCAATTGATGCTCGCTCACAAATTTTGGATATTGAAGAAAGCTTAAAAGGCGATAAATATTCAATGATCCGTGATTTTTACTTACAACGTAAAGCCTTCCAAATTGCTGAAAAGCATGGAGATTCGGCAGATGTTTCATTTGTAAGTGACGAAGATGATAATAACGATCAATCAGGTGATGACAAGTAATCTCTGATGAACTTTAAATGATAGACTTATGTATTAATTTAAAGTTTTAGCAATACTATGTTTTTCATCATATTTCATCTATGATGAATTAAAAAATGATCATACAAATACAAAAGGTCGGCTACTTATCTATGTATTTTATTCAACCCACACGCTCAATATCTTATTTAGACCAAGCACTAAATGAGTTACCGAGTTTACAAATCATTCATATTGATGATTTAGATTTGTATGATCAAACTATAATTGCTATTGCCGATGTACAAGATTTTTTAAAATACCAATGGAAATTACCTACAATTGTTCTTGCTTTTGAACATGAAGGAACTGCATTAGCTCAAGCATGGGAAATGGGTGCGTTGGCAGGATGGATCTGGAGTGAATTACCCAAAAATCCTGTTCATTCATTATTTAAAATCGATGCTCAATATAAACGTAATCAAGATAGTAGAGATTTACCTTCCGCCGCAGAACTACAAAAAAGATTATTACCAAACCCGATCGAATTACCAAACTATCAATTTGAATCATTTTTTCAGCCTTCAGCTTACCTGTCAGGAGATTGGTATGATTACTGGAGATTAAATGATGATGAAGTCTTGTTTTATTTAGCAGATGTGTCAGGCCATGGGGTAACAAGTAGTTTACTCACATCTTGGATGGCGGCATTTCATGGCCGATCAAAAACACCTAGTCAATTGATTCAAAAACTAAATGCAATGTTAGTACAAGAAAATATTGAAAAGCATATTACTATGGTTGCAGGAATATTAAACTTAGCAACCCATGAAGTATGTTGGTCTAGCGCTGGTCATTACCCTCCTCCAATTATTTTTGAGCCCAACCAACCTCCACAAATCCTTACAACAAGTAGCTTTCCATTAGGTCTTACTGAAGAGCTAGAAGTTGAAGAACATTGTTGTACGCTGAGTCGTAATGCTCGTTTTATATTATGTTCTGATGGCGCACTTGAACCATTTGATGGCGGTTTAAATGATCAATTTAATCAATTGGTCGAACATCTTCAGCATGACGCTTTCAAAGCACCAGATCACGTTGCTGACGATATTGCAATATTAAGCATATGTCGAATGAATTAACTCTAAAATCAATATTTTAATTAGATCACAGCATCCAACCACTTGTGTCTAGAATATCACTATGGGATAATTTTATATCCTTTCTCTGAAAATGGCATTTATATGTCAACAGGTCATGTTGAATATGCAAGTTTGAACGGAACGCATATTTTCAAGCTTATTGGCGAAGTGCGCGCTCACTCTTGTATAAGTTTAGACAAGTTACTCAACAAAATTGAACAGCAACAGAATGTTGTCGGTGCAATTGTTGATTTAACTGAAACTACATTTATTGACAGCACAGTCTTGGGTGTACTTGCAAAACTAGGTCTTAAGCTTAAACAAGTTCATCATATTCAAGCTGTTATGCTCTCGACAAATCCAGATATTACAACTTTAGCCAACAGTATGGGGCTAGGTCAGGTATTTGTGATTTTAAATTATTGCGGCGATCCAAACGTATGCACTTTAGAATTAACTGAAGAGCACGTTACACATAGTGCAATGCTCAACACTGTGTTAGATGCGCATAAAACTTTAATGCGTTTAAATGAAAACAACCAAAATATGTTTGAGCCACTTGTAAAGCAATTGCAAAAAGAACAAGAGTGTTTATCTCTTGATTCACAAAAACAAAATGCATAATTGCTGAAAACTAAATTGTGATGCTTGTATGACCTTACTTTCTGTTGCACAAATGAACTCTCAAAATGACATTGAAGCAAATTTCATCGTCATTGAGTCATTGATCCAACAAAGTAAGGCTCAAGCTGCTGAGCTTATTGTTTTCCCAGAAAATTTTGTTTGTTTTGCAGCAGGGAAACAACGCGAGACAGCCGCACAATTCGAGAGCATCCAACAACGTTTGGAACAATTGGCTCATCGTTATCAAATCTGGATTATCGCAGGTACCCTCCCTTGCCCGTTTCGTCCTGATGGTTCAATCATTGATGATGGTCGAGTTCGAACCGTCAGCTTATGCATTAGCCCTGAAAGAACTGAAGCGCGTTATGACAAAATCCATTTATTTGACGTTCAAGTCAGTGATGCTGTAGGTGGCTATCAAGAATCAAAGTTCTTTGAACCTGGCGATCAAGTGGTGGTTGCCAAAACACCGTTTGGTAATATTGGACTGATGGTATGTTACGACTTACGCTTTCCAGAACTTGCTTTGATTCTACGCCAACAAGGTGCAAATATCCTAACCGCGCCTGCTGCATTTACTTACACTACAGGACAACTTCATTGGCAATTACTCTTACAAGCACGTGCATTGGATAGCCAATCTTATGTGCTTGGTGCAGCTCAGCAAGGCTGGCATGGTGAACAGCGTCAAACTTGGGGACATGCAGGAATTACAAATAGCCGAGGGCAACTATTAGAAATGATTACGGTTGAAGGACATGGTTTAATTACATCTTCATTTGACCTAGCAGAACAAAATGATATTCGACTAGCAATGCCATTGATGCAGCATCGCAAACTTATTAATTATTAAAAATAATCGTTTTATCTGAACATACTTTTGTTCAATTTATCCTCATATGGCATCACTTTGACTGTTATAGTCAATTTTCATAAATGTATGTTTTGTAGGATCATGATTTAATAGGCTTTATTTATCATGGTAGAACAAGATCAAATGGTCGTATTCTATACTTGATGTAATATCCTCAATTAATTCATATTAAGTTTGATTTATGTTTAAAGTAGTTTTCATTTTTTTATTTTTCATAGGGGCAATTGCACAACTTCATGCAGCAATCGTTGAAACCAATACCAGTCCACAAAGTGCCTTATCTACACCGCAAAATTTATCATTAAATTCTTTTGGGCAATGGGTGATTGGTTGGGGGACGGGTGCTGAAGGTGCAAGACAAAGATTAGATAATATTCAGCGAGAAGACGTAGTTATTATCAAACAAAAAGGTGCAACTTTAGAAATGATTATTGCTTGGCAACAATATTATGAACAAGAAGCACTTAATAACCCCAATAATCCAACAGCTCGCTACAGAGCACGTTTAATGAAGAAGATTACTGAGCTTTGGTAATTATTGATGTGAAATCTGCGTAACTAATCATAAGCAGATCACGATATACTGATCAAATGAATATACTGTCTGAGAAGCGCATGGGTGATGAACATAAGCAATTACTATTAGATAATCAGCTTTGTTTTCTGATTTATTCAACTAACCTTGCCTTAAATCAAGTCTACCGTCAATTGCTCTCTCCTCTCGGATTAACTTACCCTCAATATCTGGTAATGTTAGTGCTTTGGGAAAGGGATCAACTCAGTGTTTCTGAGATCGGAGAAAGATTATTCTTAGAATCTTCCACACTGACTCCATTATTAAAAAAGCTTGAAGCCTCACAACTAATTTCACGCAAGCGTTCAGTAGAAGATGAAAGACAGGTTATTATTTCTCTTACACCACAAGGTCATACTTTAAAATTACAAGCAGTCGATATACCATCAAAAATTTCAGAAGCAGCGACCTGTTCAACCGCATCACTTACAGAACTTAAAGATCAGCTTGCAACATTACGTCACCATCTCACACAATAGAATCTAAGTTTACAAATCGATAACTTGCATTCCTAAATATATCGTGTACGATTTAATTGTACACAATATTTATTCAGGAATAAGAATCATGTCTCTAGAACAAGTCGTTTATCGTGCAAAAGCTAAAGCTACAGGTGGTCGTGATGGTCGCGCAACTTCATCAGACGGTGTCTTAGATGTAAAATTAGGTGTGCCAAAAGAAATGGGCGGTGCTGGTGGTGAAGTTACCAATCCTGAACAGCTTTTTGCGGCGGGTTATTCAGCATGTTTCTTAGGTGCAATGAAATTTGTTGCAAATCGAGATAAATTCAAAATTACGAAAGATGCTTATGTTGAGGGTGAAGTGGGAATTGGTCCAATTCCAAATGGCTTTGGTATCGAAGTCACTTTAAATGTCTATCTGATTGGTATGGAACAAGCTGAAGCTGAACAGCTGGTTGCTGCTGCACACATTGTTTGTCCATATTCAAACGCAACTCGTGGCAATATTGATGTAAATTTTAATATCGTAACCACTGAATAAATATTTCATATTTTACAAAGAAAAACAGCATGGTGATCCATGCTGTTTTTTTTACTTATATCATCTTTACACTTCCGCAGCTTCATTCGTCACACGCAATACTTCTTCTAATGTGGTTTTTCCAGCTAACACTTTCAATAAACCATCATCACGAATTGAAGCAGCATGGCGACGCGCATGATTTTCCAACTCAAACTCAGCTGCATTACCATGAATCAAACGGCGCATCGACTCATCTACTGGCACAATTTCATAAATTGCAGTTCGTCCGCTAAAGCCAACATGTGAACATTTTTCACAACCATGCGGTTCAGGCAACTGCATATATTCATCAACTTTGAGATGTTGGAACACTTGTCGCTCAAAATCATCTGCTTTTCGCCATGTCACGCAATGTGGACACAAGGTACGAACAAGACGTTGTGCAATGACACCTATCAAAGAACTTGCCAACAAGAATGGTTCGATTCCCATATCTTTTAAACGTGTTACCGCACCAATTGCTGTATTGGTATGAAGCGTTGATAACACCAAGTGCCCTGTTAAAGATGCTTGTACCGCAATTTCAGCAGTTTCAAGATCACGAATCTCACCTACCATCACCACATCTGGATCTTGACGTAGCATCGCTTTTAATGCACGCGCAAAGGTCATATCAACTTTAGTATTGACCTGCGTTTGACCAATCCCTTCCAATTGATATTCAATCGGATCTTCGGCAGTCAAAATATTGCGTGTATTATCATTAAGATCAGACAATGCAGCATATAAGGTTGTGGTTTTACCCGAACCTGTTGGGCCTGTCACCAAGATAATGCCATGTGGGCGATGTACCAATTGCGTTAAACGTTCATAGTCATTTTTCATTAAACCAAGATGAGTCATATTTAAACGCCCAGCTTGCTTGTCTAGTAAACGCATTACCACTCGTTCACCATGCGAAGACGGTAAAGTCGATACACGCACATCCACTTCACGTCCCGCTAAACGTAATGAAATACGTCCATCTTGTGGAACACGCTTTTCAGCAATATCCAGTTTCGCCATGACTTTAATACGTGATACCAATAATGGCGCAAGTTCACGGCGTGGCTGTACAATTTCACGCAGTTGACCATCGACACGTAAACGTACCGAAAGTTTTTTCTCAAAGGCTTCAATATGAATATCAGATGCACTGACACGAATCGCTTCAGACAATAAGGCATTAATTAAGCGAACAATTGGTGCATCATCCTCTTGATCCATCAAGTCTTCAGCTTCCGGCACTTGGTCTGCCAAACTTAATAAATCTGGATGGTCTTCTAGACCCGCAGCCACTTGTTGTGACTCACCTGTATCCCCTGCATAACTCGAACTCAATAGAGCATGGAACTCTTGATCAGTACACAATTGATCATGAGCCGATTTCCCCAAAATTCGACGTGCTTCCTGCAAAGCAATACGCGCGGTATCCTTCCGTCGCACAATAAAAATTTGATCGCCTTCATAACGTAATAAAACGCCATGTCGTTTAGCAAAACTATAAGGAATTTGTATTTGTTTAAGTATTTGCATCACACAAATAATGATAAAAGAAAACAGTGAGTGTACTCTAAGCAGATTACAGCGTGAAGTCTGTTTAGCATACTCACACAGGAATTTTGCATCTTGTCTCAAAATAATCAATATCAAGCTCCACATGCCAACGAATTGAAATGGTGGGGCGAACAACAATTTGAAATTCAACAAGCCAAAGCTTGGCAATTTGGTTCATTATTATTTCGTCTGACACGTGGCATTAAAGAATGGCGCTTGGAATATCATCGCCCTCAATCTCAACATGATTACGAACAGCAATGGCATGTCTTGAATGACACGATTTTTGCAATGCCACAACCTGCAAAAATTGAACGTTATATGTTCCATAACACCCATAGTACGTTTCACTTAATGCCCCGTTTAGCAGATCGCTCTGTGGTGATTAAACCCGTTGATCCGATTTATATTCCTGCTGGACAACGTGGAACTTTATATATTAGTACCCCACTATGGATTGCAGGTTTAGTCGATGGGCTCACTGAACCTCTATTTGATATTCCTGTGATCCAACCGAAAGACACATGGTTCGGTAAAGATCCTCAGCACGGAGAGATTTGTTACGCGACCTCTGTAGATGGTCGTACTGATTTAAATCTGTTAAAACCACGTGCTTTTCGTGCAGTCACTCCAATTGAATTCCACAATACTAGCCAACATCAATTACGTTTTGATCGTATGAATGTTCCTGTTCCTGCTCTTCCCCTTTTCTATAGTGAAAGTACAGGTCGTTTATGGACTTCACAAATCAAAGTTTATTATGAAGGTACGGATCATCCAGCACGTATTCGGATTGAGAATAAAACCCCAACTCAAGCAGGTGAGGTTATCTATGTACATCCCCCTCGCGCGCCTGGAAGTACATTATTCAATATGTTTGATTCATTCTTTTAAGAGGTTGCTATGCCTGATTCGAATATTCCAAAGGATGTTGCTAGCAGTCTCGCCAGTATTTTCACCAATATTAACTTCGAACGTTTAAGCGAAATCGTTGTTGCGATTATTCTAGCGTTTATTGGTTTTGTGATCGCAAGACTGGTATCGAATGCCTTCATTCGTACAATTGGAAATCGTTTTAATGCCCATCAACGCCTGCTATGGCGTCGAGGGATTTTTTATTTTATTTTCCTATTATTTATTATGACCAGCTTAAGAGAAGCTGGATTTAAACTCAGCGTGTTCTTGGGTGCGGCAGGGATTCTGACCGTTGCTTTGGGTTTTGCATCACAAACATCAGCAACCAACTTGATCAGTGGTTTATTTTTGATCGGCGAAGGTTCATTTGAAGTTGGCGATACAATTCAGATTACCTTAATTCGCGGACAAACTATTGAAGGACAAGTTATTTCAATTGACCTTCTCTCAGTTAAGTTGCTGACACTAGATAATGTGTATATTCGTCTACCAAACGAACAATTGATTCGAACACCCGTCATGAATTTATCAAAATATCCAATACGGCGTATTCCAATTACATTGGCGATTAATTTTCATGAAGACATTATCAAAGTGCGACAAGTACTTTTAGATGTTGCTGCTAAATATCCTTTGGTTATGGATGATCCTAAAGCAACTGTTACCGTAACAGCATTCAGGGAGTCATCGATTGAACTTCTTTTTGCGGTATGGTGTAGACAGGAAAATGCATTGAAAGTTCGAGATGAAATGCAAGAACGTGTACGCAATGGTTTCTTAGAAAATCAAATTGAGATTCCTGTACCTAAAATGGGTTTAATTGATCGCCCTTTACCATTAGAAGATGATGAGGTCGATCAATATGCAAATCAAAAAGAACTGAAAGCAGCAGAGAAAGAGAGATAATTAACTCTCTTTCTGAGTGTCAGAAATTGTTGGTGGTAACGGTGCAAGATAGGCAATTACAAGCATAATTGCACCTGACCCAATAAATGAAATGACACGAGTCAATGTGCCACTTTGCGATAGATCAAGCAGCAATAATTTAGCGACGACAATTGCCAATAATGCAGCTCCAAGAAACCAGATTTGTCGAATATGGCGGCGACTAGAAAATGTCATCAAAATAAAGGCCAAAATCACCCATAATAAAGTCAGGCTCAGCTGTACATCACCATTCGACCAAATCTCGATGCCCCATAGTGGTGTCCCAAGATAATGATGCATCGCACGCACAACAATACTACTCAAAACCAATAAGCCAACTAAAATAGTGGTGACTTTAAAGCCCCATTCTATTGAATGCTCATCACTCAGCTTGTATCGATAGACTATCCAGATCAGTCCGATGAAGATCAATAAAGAGAAAATATCAGTAAGATTTAATAAAGGTAAGAAATAATATTGTTCAGCAGAATGTATATCTAAACTAATCAGGATTAACCAAACTAGGCTTAAACTAAGCACAGGTATTTGTTGTAGAAGTTGAGTATTTTTAGTAGTTATTAAAAACATTGCATACAATACTGGAATAATGGCTAATCCAATCAATGGCATAATTGGGAAAATCGACAAACCAATGCTCGCCAAACCTAGCCACAATAAGCTTGACCATATAATGAGACTTTCCTTAGAAGTAGTACTCTTCAAAGTGATTAGCATTAGAGCCAATACAACCGAAGCAACCGCAAAGCTGATTTGATTTAACTTACTCGACCAATGCAATAGGACATACACATTCTCTGCAAAACTTTCACCATAAAGCAGAAATAATAAACTCCCCAATAAGATCAGCTGTACATTATCCCACTGTAATCTTGATGTAAAGTGAACGACTAGACTGAACGAAGCCAATAATAAAACTGCTATTGCTAAATATGGGCTCAGTCCATGTTGTTGCCACTGCATCAATTCAACGCCTGCAATCGCTCCTGCATACACCCCCAATGCTAAAAAAATTCCACTGAGCATTCGAGCACTAAAATATTTTTCAACTTGTTGATAATTTAATAAATAGTAAGCTGAAATAAACTGAGCGATTGCATAGATGACTGTACTGAGTATCGGAAAGTGTTCATTTGACCAAACTTGGAAAATGAGTGCCACTGAACTTAACAGCACCAATACAACACCCACATAACGACTTAAACGATAACGTTCAGTTACTCCCCAGACAATTAATGCTGTTCCTTGAATCACCCAACCCGTTGAAGTCCAATGTGCCCCTTTAGCCAATGGGAAAATTAAAGCCGTAAAGACTACTGCAAGAATAAAGAAACTTTTTGCCAAGATAGATAACTGTGGATGCCGACGTTTAATCCATAGATTTAATGCGATGTACACAATGGCTAATGCAACAGCTCCCCAAGTTAATGCTTGAGTCGAGTTATGCATTAAATATGCATGCAGGGAAAAACCAAGTACAGGAACACTAAAAATAAGCCCAACATCTAAGATAGGCTGTAAACGTTGACGACTTTGAGGAACTGTCTGATCGATGCTTGTATCTTGAGTTTGTGTCCGTAACATTAGTTGGCTATAGCGAATGCTTAACCAAATAAATAAAGCAATATGTAGCCATAAGATCATATCCAAGGTGTCAAACTGATATGTTTTTGCATATATCCCAATCGTTGCGCCACCGATAAACATGGTGGCAAAAAATGCGATTTGATGCAAAATTTTCCACGGCTGAATAAAATTAACCGCAGCAACAGCTAAATTAATTAAAAAGTAATAGCCAAATAAGAAAATCACATCAGGATGATTTTGTGGAATCACCAGTGGTGCAAGATATGCCATGCTCAAAGCTAACATCGCTAAATACAAGGCTTGCTGTTTTAAACTGAGATAGACCGTCGCTAATAATAGAATTACAAATAAAATACTCGCTGTACTTAAGCTAGTAATCACGGCGAAGTGATGAGAGAAAATCAAGGTTAAAAAAACAACTGCTAAACCCACACCTTGTAAAGCTACAGCAAATAATTGGTTTTTCTTTTGTAGTAAATAACCTGCAATGGTCGTGATAACACCAGCAATAGCAATAAAACTCAGTTTTACCCCTAAGCTTAATTGCCAATGCTCGCTAGCAAAGCGTAACAGTAACACCACGCCAACCATTAATATTGCAACTGCAACGCGTAAAATTGGATTGCCATGCATCATCCAATCAAGTGCAGGTTGCCACCATGATACTGTTTGAGTTGTTGCTTGATGCTCAAAATCAATAGGTGACTGACTATTTTGATTTGGTATCGCCTGATAATCAGCTTTCATCCACGCAGGATGTTGTTCAAAAACTGGTGTCTGAGTTTCTGTCTTCTTGGCTTCATCAAGATACCGTTCAATATTTTGGGCGTTGATCTTTTGCTGAGCTAAAGCCTCTATGTCAGGCTCTACATTTGCATATTGTTCTAAATGAGTCAGTCGAGTTTGAAATGCACTAATCGTTTGGATTAAACATAGCATTAATACCAATAATGCACCGCCAGCTAACCACATCCACGTATTGGCGTAAGCAAAAAGTGCCACGAGTGCCGCAGCATAAATGATAATTTTTTGCCCATTTATATTCGCTGATTGTGCAAAAAAACTTGGCGCGACCTGCTCTAGCTGGCGTAAACGCTGATGAATTTCTGAAATAACGTGCACAATAACAACAGTTAATCCAATTGTTGCAGCAACAATCGCTCCATGCCATTGAAATGCAATTGCGCAAGCAAGCAGCACAGTCAAAGCAACTAAAACGATAATAATTCCCTGTTTATTTTTTTTATACATAGACTTAGATCAATTATGACAGCTTCATTTAAGTTATCTTACTTGATCACTTGATAAGCAGCCATTTTTACATACAAAATACTGCAATTATTTAATGCGACACAGTTTGCCACTGCTCTACAAGACAACAAGGACAGCCACTACTTTTTCACGTAAAATGGCATTTAGTTCATAATAAGGATTTGCATAATGCCACCTTTTGTCTTGGTTGACGGGTCTTATTTTTTATTTCGTGCTTTTCACGCTTTACCGCCATTAACAACCTCTACAGGTTTACACACCAACGCAATCCGTGGCGCAATTTCAGCAATTCAAAAGTTAATGCGTCGTACTCAGCCTACTCATATGGCTGTGATTTTTGATACACCAGAACCAACTTTTCGCCATAAATTATCACCCATTTATAAAGGTGATCGCCCAAGCATGCCTGAGGAGTTATCTCAACAAATTCCCTATCTACATGCATTGATCAAAGCTCAAGGAATTCCTCTGTATAGTCTTCCGGGTGCGGAAGCCGATGATATTATTGGCACACTCACTAAACGTGCGTTGGCTGAAGGTCACCATGTCTTGATCTCAACAGGTGACAAAGACATGGCACAATTGGTCAATGAACACGTTAAACTCGAAGATAGTTTTAAAGAACGTGTGTTAGATGAAGCTGGGGTACTAGAAAAATTTGGGGTACATCCACATCAAATTATTGATTATCTCACCCTAATGGGAGATGCTTCTGACGGTATTATGGGAGTGCCAGGTGTAGGCGCAAAAACTGCCGCAAAACTACTGACTGAATATGGTTCATTAAATAATATTATTGCCAATGTTGATCAACTGAAAGGCAAAATCAGCCAAAATATTAAAGACAATTTAGAGAATATTAAGATTGACCATCAACTGGCCAGTATTGTCTGTGATCTAGATTTAGCTTTAGATTGGCATGATTTAAAACTAAGCAATCCAAATGTAGATCAATTACGTGACCTCTATACAGAACTAGAATTCCGTAACCAATTACAATCTTTAGACCATCCCAACAATCCAAATAATTCAGCTTACCAACAAACATCTCAAAGTATTGTCAAAGCCGAACAGAAAGTCGAGCAAGTGGTCACTGAGGATCATGCCAACCTTTCTAGTCAAGATGATCAACTCGGAACTGCAACCTATCACACTATATTAACTCAAGATGCTTGGGATGCTTTATTTCAACGTATGCAGCATGCTGATCATTTTGCAATTGATACTGAAACTACTAATCTAGATTATCGTGTTGCTGAGTTAGTTGGCTTCTCAATCGCATTCGATGCTCATGATGCTTACTATATACCTGTTGCACATGACTATGAAGGTGCACCTGTTCAACTCAACCGTGAAACATTATTAGCTCAGATCAAACCAATTTTAGAAAATGAGCAAATCAAGAAAATTGGTCATCACTTAAAATATGATGCGCATATTTTTGCTAATCACGGTATCACGATTCAAGGCTGGTATTTCGATACCATGCTTGCCTCGTATGTACTCAATGCAGCGGCAACCCGTCATGGGATGGATGATGTAGCACGTGTTTATCTCAGCCATTTGACCACCACTTTTGAACAAATCGCAGGTAAAGGCGTAAAGCAAAAAACCTTTAATCAGATTGAATTAGAAATAGCGGCACATTATGCTGCTGAAGATGCACATGTCACTTATCGTCTTTATGAAGTATTAAAAGCAAAACTTCAAAGCCATCCTGAACTTGTTCATATTCTACATAATATTGAAATGCCTGTAGCACGTGTGCTTACAGGTATGGAAGAAGATGGAATTAAACTGGATCATCAATTTTTGGATCAACTCAGTGTTGAGTTCTCTGAAACGATTCAAACTTTAGAAAACCAAGCAACTGAATTAGCAGGTGAAGCATTTAATATCGCATCACCTAAACAAGTGGGTGAAGTCCTATTTGATAAGCTTGGACTTAAAGGTGGTAAGAAAACTGCCACGGGTCAATACAGCACCAGTGAAAGTATTTTAGAGAAAATTGAACATCCCTTAGCTGAAGTCATTTTAGAACATCGTGGATTAGCAAAGCTCAAAAATACTTATACTGATCGCTTGATCGAGCAATCACATGACGCAACGCATCGTGTACATACCAGTTATCACCAAGCACTCACTGCAACTGGGCGTTTATCTTCCACTGATCCAAATTTGCAAAATATTCCAATTCGTACACCAATTGGTCGTCAGATTCGTAAAGCCTTTATTGCACCTGAAGGTCGTGTGTTACTCGCAGCCGATTATTCACAAATTGAGCTACGCTTAATGGCACATTTTTCGCAAGATGATGCTTTAGTCCATGCTTTCCAACAAGGCCAAGATGTACACCGTCGGACTGCATCGGAAGTCTTGGGAATTGCGATTGAAGATGTCACTAATGATCAACGTCGACAAGCCAAAGCCGTTAACTTTGGTTTACTCTACGGAATGTCTGAGTTTGGGCTTACTCGTCAACTGGGCTTTACACGCGAAGAATCTCGTAGCTATATTGCACGCTATTTCCAACGCTATCCGGGCGTACTCGACTATATGGAACGTACCCGTCAGATTGCACGTGAACAAGGCTTTGTTGAAACCATTTTAGGTCGTCGTCTGTATACACCAGATATTATGGCAACAAATAAAATGATCAAACAGGCAGCCGAACGTGCGGCAATCAATGCACCATTGCAAGGAAGTGCTGCTGATATCATTAAACTTGCCATGATTGCAGTTGATAAAGTCCTACCAAAAGATCAGGCTAAGCTGTTATTACAAGTTCACGATGAATTGGTATTTGAAGCAGATGTCACTATTGCAGATGAACTTTCAAAACAAATTGCTGAAGTGATGCAATCGGTATTAGAAATTTCAGTACCATTTGTGGTTGAAGTTGGGCAAGGTCTTAACTGGGACGCTGCTCACTAATACGTGAGCAATAAAAAAAGGATTGTGTAACACAATCCTTTTTTTATTTAAAGCAGATTAAAGTCCTGTTAAAAGAACTTTAGCCGCTTCATTCATTAAGATCTCAGCAATATATAAAGCTAAGAAAGCCAAAATTGGAGATAGGTCAATCATCCCCATATTCGGTAACAGACGACGAAATGGTGCAAGTAAAGGTTCTGCAAGCTCTTGAATCACTTCAATATAAGGTGAGCGTGACTGCGTAAACATTACCACCCAACTCAAAATGATTGTTGCAAAAATCAAATAACGACAGAAACGAATTAAATCTTGGATCATTGTCACAAATGTCGTGATCACAAGATACACCGCACTATGTGGCATTTGTCCTGACAAATACATCAACCCAAAAATTTTCAGTAAGTACAATACCACCAACAAAGCAACTGCGGCTAAATTGACACGCCCCTTACCTAGAGTGGGAAAAATACGGCTAAAAACATCCACAATCTTGGTCGCTTTCACGGTTGAAAGGACCACTGGATTGTATGGACTGACTGCCGCTAATTGCATTAAAAAACGGAAAAAGACCAATAAAATTGCAACATTGATCAAAACACCAAAAATTAGCGCAGAACTTGCACCCATAATTGTCTTATCCTACTTAAACCGATTTAGTCTTGTCACTCAACTCTTGTGCAAGCTCTTGGCTACGCTTCTGAGCTGCTGCAAGCGCTGCTTGAATATTTTGTGAAATCTGCGCACGATCAAACACTTCTAAAGCTGCTTGCGTTGTACCATTTGGAGAAGTCACATTTTTACGTAATTCTGTTGGAGAATTTGAGCTAGTAATCGCCATTTGTGCCGCACCCAACGCTGTTTGCAGGGTCAATGCCGTCGCGACTTTCTCATCTAAGCCCAAGTTTTTACCTGCACGAATCATACTTTCCATCAAGTAAAAGAAATAGGCTGGACCAGAACCAGAGACTGCTGTTACTGCATCAATTTGCGCCTCATTGTCTACCCAAATGGTTAAACCTGTCGCAGCCAAAATTTGACTGGTTAATTCACGATCTTGAGCATTTACTGCTTCAGATGCATAAATACCATGCGCACCCGTTTGTACCAATGCTGGCGTGTTGGGCATTACACGAACAATACGCTGACTACCGCCAATTAAATCTGAAATCGTTTGAATTTCAGCACCTGCAATAATTGAAATCACGAGTTTATCTGACAATAAGTCTTTTAATGGTTGTAATACAGTTGCCAAAACTTGTGGTTTTACTGCTAACACCACCACATCAGCGTGTTTAACTGCTTCGACATTATCGACTGTGGTTTGAATTCCTTTTTCTTCTAATATGTGACGAATTTGTTCAACTGGATCAGAAACGGTAATGCGGGTCGTCGGTAAACCACGAGAAAGTAGCCCACCAATCAAGGCTTGCGCCATGTTACCACCACCAATAAAACAAATATTTTGATTCAATGTTGTCGCCATGTCCTACTCATCATATGAAAAAGACTGCTGAAAAAAGTCATTGCAGTCAGAAATTAAACTTGGTTGCCAACCGCCCTGTTCTAAATAATCAGATTGCGCCAACCAAAAACCCTTTGGGCTAAAAACCCCAAGCATAACATTATCTACAACTAATATTTGAATTGTATGACGTAACCAAGGCAAAATCTGCGCATCTTGAATGGCTTTTTTCAGTGGCCAATGTCCAACACGACCATAGAGATGAATTTTTTCCCCCCCTAGGCGTTTCAGCAGCTTTAACTCTCGCCCTAAAAGCTGGGATGAAAACCCAATCGCTTGAGATTCGATTTTAAACGTTCCAGCCGCAACTTTGATCGTTTCACCCATCTCATATCGCTCTAATAATGCAGGCAGAATGGTAGATTGTTTTTCTGCATATAATTGGTTGTGAGTTAAACGATATAATTTTTTCTGATAGCGAACAAAATAGTGTTGATTGATATGTAAAATTGCCTGAGCATCTGGCTTTGCCAGAATAACCTCTTGTTGTAAACGTTGTACCATATCGAAGCTTGGGCGATATTGATCCTTAGCTTTTACCCAAGCGGACAATAATTGACGTTGTCGTGCATCCGATAATTCCAACAGACAAGTTAAATCCAGCTCATTCTCAGTTGCACATAATTTCCAATCACTTTGCAGCACATCATCTAAAATTTCTGCGGCATCTTGCATCAGATAACTCGTTCGTGACACAGCTGACTGCATTTTAGGGAAGCGATTTTCTAATACAGGCCATAACTCTTCTCGACACCATGCCCGATCATAGTACGTATCGTGATTGGTGAGATCAGTCACATAATCAAAACCCAGTTGCTGTGACCAGTGCTCAATTTGCTCACGACTCAGATCTAAAAAAGGTCGCCAAATGGTCATATCTTGCCGAACATCAATTTGCTGCATCGCTGCCAAACCATTGACACCTGCACCAGAAAATAATCGTAATAACAGCGTTTCTGCTTGATCTTGCTGATGATGCCCGAGTACTAAAATGTCATTCTCAGTTAAATGTCTAGAATAAGCTTGATAGCGCGCATGTCGTGCTTGTTGCTCTAGATTACCTGACTCGACTGAGACTTTTTGTAAAACACAAGGAATCTTTAGCGCATCAGCGTGCTTTTGTACTAAATTGCCCCATTCTTCACTCACCGATTGAAGTTGATGATCAATATATATCGCGCGGGTTCGGGTGGGGAAAAGTTCAGACATCAGATACAACAACAGCATGGAATCCATGCCGCCGCTGCACCCAATTAAGAATTGAGTTTGTTCAGAAAAATGCTGAGTTTGTGCTAAGACGCGATGCCTAAATTGCTGCTGCCAAACTTCATTAAACGTTGATAACGTGCATCGCATCGTTCTTGTGCATCCATCGGTTGCAATTCATTTAAGGCTTGTTTTAACACATCTTTCAAATCATGCATGACTTTTTCAGGTTGTAAGTGTGCACCTTCACCCTCATCCACTACATATTCAACAATACCTAAAGCTTTCAGCTTGTCGGCAGTTAATGCAAGCGCTTCACTGGCTTGAGCAGCTTTATCTGCAGTTTTCCATAAAATCGAAGCACAGCCTTCAGGTGAAATGACTGAGTAAATACTATGCGATAGCATAATCACACGGTCAGCCACACCAATACCAAGTGCCCCGCCAGAACCGCCTTCACCAAGCACAGTCGCAATCACAGGTACTTTTAAACTAGAAAGCTGCGCTAAACTTGTTGCAATCGCTTCTGCTTGACCACGCTCTTCGGCACCTACACCAGGATAAGCTCCCATGGTATCGACAAAAGTAAATACTGGAAGATTAAAACGTTCAGCCATATCAAGTAAACGCTGTGATTTACGATAACCTTCTGGATTACACATACCGAAGTTATGTTGTAATTTTTCACGCGTACTGCGACCACGATGTTGACCAACCACCATCACTGGCTGTCCATCGAAACGAGCTAAACCGCCAATCATAGCACCATCGTCACCATATAAACGGTCACCGTGAAGAGCATCAAATTCAGTAAAGATTTCACTGACATAATCTAGAAATTGCGGACGTTCAGGATGTCGTGCAATTTGAACCGTAGCCCAAGCCTTGGACTGAGTCGCTTTATTTTTCATAAGTCGTAGATAATCCCTAACAAGGATATATTGTTAATCAACAAAATTGTCTGACTGAATATTTAACTCAATGTCCCAATGTTTAAATTGCACTTGCTCATCATGCAAGTCTGCAACCAATAAAGGCCATTGTTTAGCATCACCAGAAACGCTGAGTTGCCATTGTTGATCATTTCCAACGCTCAGTTCAATGGCAGGAAGCATCTGATCACTACGACTATGGTTCAGCAAAACAGCGAGACGAAGCAACAAGCAGAGATACAATAAATGACTACCACCAACTTTTAGAACATCATTTTTTGCATCAGCACGTAACTTACGACGATGATGTGAAACTAAATGCGACAGATGATTTTGATCAATTTGTGAAAAACCAGGAATATCGGAGTGCTGTAATAAATATGCACCATGACGATGGTAGCCACCATGGCTAATTGCTAAACCAATTTCATGCAAATAGGCTGCACGACGCAGTAAGTCACTGTCTTCAGTAGTTAAATTTAAAGCATCCGCGACGCCATCAAATAACTGTTGTGCTGTATTTACGACACGTTCAGCCTGCTTTGGGTCAGCATTATAACGCCCCATTAAGGCTTGTACACTTCGGTCACGAATATCTTCATGTTTAAAGCGACCAAGTAAGTCATACATCACGCCTTCACGTAAAGCACCATCAGAATATGCCAATTTATCAAGCTCTAAAACTTCAAAAATGGCATATAAAATCGCAAGACCTGCTGGCAAAACTGCTCGTCGATCTTCACGTAGACCTTCAAAATCAATTTCAGAAATATGTTTAAATTTAAGCAAACGATCTTTTAACTTATATAAGCCTTCGCGAGTTAAATTTTCTTGTTCATCGCTCAAACCAAGATTTACAGTAATTTGACGACAAGCTTTGATTGTTCCACTTGAGCCAACAACAGTATCCCAACCTTCTGCTTTATAGGTATTTGCAATCGCAGAAAGTTCTTTACGCGCTGCGACAACAGCCTTATCAAAAGCCTTGCTTGAAATCTCACCATCAGCAAAATAAGCTTTACTGTAAGCCACGCAACCCATTTGCAAAGATTCAGTGTGCAGTGGCTCAAATTCTTCGCCAATAATAAACTCTGTTGAACCACCACCAATATCAATCACTAAACGTCGACCACCATTGGCCATCGTGTGTGAAACGCCTAAATAAATTAGACGCGCTTCTTCACGTCCAGCAATAATTTCAATTGGTTTTGGTAAAATTTCAGCTGCTTTTTGAATAAATTCATGACCATTTTTTGCTTGTCTTAAAGCATTCGTCGCCACAATTCTTAGACGATTTGCTTGAACAGAGCTTAAACGACCTACAAAACGAGCCAAACATGCAAGTCCACGCTGTTGCGCAGCTTCAGTTAAATTTTTATTTTCATCCAGCCCAGCTGCTAATTGTACTTTTTCTGACATTGAAGCAACTTTTTTCACTTCACCGTGATCAACACGAGCAATCGCCAAATGGAAACTATTCGACCCCATATCAATTGCAGCAAGTAATTCTTCATCAATCAGAAAATCAGACATTATTCATATAAACCTATGCTCAATTCACGCATTAGAGTAATTCACACGCCAATAATTTTAAAGTCATTTTAAGCAATAATAGGTGCGTATTTTTGCTTTTAAGCTATAAATGATTGTAGAAGCCGATAATCAACATCGTGAGCATCCATTAGACTTTTCATTTTGAAACTTGAATAATCAGAACAAACCCTTACATTGAGTAAAGTAGCAATGTAATATTCATGCTGATGATGAACGAATTTGCACTTTATTTATTAAATTTGGAGTAACCTTATGTCTGCGACTATTGTTAATACAACTGATGAAAACTTCCAAGCAGATGTTTTAGATTCTGAAACTCCTGTACTTGTTGACTTTTGGGCTGGCTGGTGTGCGCCATGTAAAGCCATTGCACCAGTGCTAGAAGACCTTTCAAATGAATATGCAGGAAAAGTCAAAATCGTTAAAGTTGACGTGACTGCATGTGAAGACACTGCTGTGAAGTACAACATTCGTAACATTCCAGCATTATTAATGTTTAAAAATGGCGAAGTTGTAGCTCAACAAGTCGGTGCAGCACCTCGTTCTAAACTTGCAGCATTTATTGATCAAAATATCTAATGAGATTTTGACCGTATAAATAAGAGAAATACGTCTAAATTAAGCGACGTATTTCTCAGTAAAAATTGACAAATTTCTTAGTTTCGCTTATATTCTTGGATCAAGAAGCTTTGAATGGAATCTACTTCATCGCGTTTCTTACAAGACACAAACATAAGATCGCCGCTCGGCAATAATAATTGTTTTCACATTTCTCTCTGAAACAATGAACCAGACTACTGAATTGTGGTTGTGTAACTATACAATTACATCAGCATGTATGTATGCGGTCGATTTTTTATTCTTTCCAAACACTCCTCCACTTATTCCATTCTGTCTGACCACTTATGAACTTAACTGAACTCAAGAAAAAACCCATTGGCGAACTCATTAAAATTGCGGAGTTTATGGGCCTTGAAGGCATGGCACGTAACCGTAAACAAGATATTATTTTTGCCATTTTAAAACGCCATGCCATGAATGGCGAAGAAATTTTTGGTGATGGTGTTCTCGAAATTCTTTCAGATGGTTTTGGCTTTTTACGCTCTGCTGCTGGTTCATATTTAGCAGGACCAGATGATATCTATGTCAGCCCATCTCAAATTCGCCGTTTTAACTTACGCACAGGCGATACCATTACAGGTACTATTCGTCCACCAAAAGAAGGCGAACGTTACTTTGCATTACTAAAAGTTAATCAAATTAACTATGACACACCTGAGAACTCGCGTAATAAAATTTTATTCGAGAACTTAACCCCTCTCTTCCCAACAGAACAACTGATTATGGAATTGGGCAACGGTACAACTGAAGATCTCACAGCTCGTGTGGTCGACTTGGTTGCTCCGATTGGTAAAGGTCAACGTTCTATTATTGTTGCACCGCCTAAAGCGGGTAAAACAATGCTATTACAAAACATTGCTCAATCAATTGTGCGTAATAATCCTGAAGTGTTCTTAATCGTACTTTTGATTGACGAACGTCCTGAAGAAGTTACAGAAATGGAACGTACTGTTCGCGGTGAAGTTGTGGCATCAACATTTGATGAAGCACCTGCTCGCCATGTTCAGGTCGCAGAAATGGTGATTGAGAAAGCAAAACGTTTAGTTGAGCATAAAAAAGACGTTGTGATTTTACTTGACTCAATTACTCGTCTTGCGCGTGCTTACAACACTGTGATCCCATCATCAGGTAAGGTATTAACCGGTGGTGTCGATGCTCATGCATTAGAACGCCCTAAACGTTTCTTCGGTGCTGCACGTAACATCGAAGAAGGTGGTTCTCTGACCATCATTTCAACTGCTTTGATCGAAACAGGCAGTAAAATGGATGACGTGATTTACGAAGAATTTAAAGGTACAGGTAACCAAGAGATTACGCTTGATCGCCGTATCGCAGAGAAACGTGTATTCCCTGCAATGAATATCAAAAAATCTGGAACTCGTCGTGAAGAGCGCCTAATGAGTGAAGAAAATCTACGTAAAGTTTGGATTTTACGTAAATTGCTTCACCCTATGGATGAACTTGCTGCAATGGAATTCTTATTAGATCGTATGAAGGAAACCAAAACTAATGATGACTTCTTTGATCAAATGAAACGTAAAGCATCTACATAAGATAAGTGCATTAAAAAAGGCTACCTTTATGGTAGCCTTTTTTATTTGGTTGACAAACTTACATAATATTTACAGATTATTTTAAAATTCCAATAAAACAATAAGCCATTGTTTTTAATATATTTTAAATTAACCTCAATGATAAAAACAATAAAATACCGATTTTAAGTTTAATTTCCATAGTTTTTTTCTATCAAAAAATAGCCAAATTCTGCCCATTTTTGTCGTTTTGTTGGACAGAACAGTAGTAATTCATGATCTGCTTTGATAGGATAGCAGCAGACCAGTTAGGCTGCTCCCTGCGTTGTTACCTAAAGCGTTTAGGAATAATAAAAGCACAAACAGACTAACTCTAGGTTTTTTTTAATCTCACAATTTTATGAGAGTGATGCCATGTTATTCAAAAAATTCGCTGTTGCTGCTGCTATTGCTACTACTTTAGCTTTCGTTGGTTGCTCTAAGAAAGAAGAAGCTCCTGCTGCTGATGCTAACGCTGCTGCTTCTGAAGCTGTAGCTGCTGCTTCTGAAGCTACTACTGCTGTTGAAGCTGCTGCTTCTGACGTTGCTGCTGCTGCTTCTGACGTTGCTGCTGCTGCTTCTGACGTTGCTGCTTCTGAAGCTTCTGCTGCTCAATAATCTAATATTTTTAGATTATCAAAAAGAGAACCTTTATAGGTTCTCTTTTTTTACGTCTAGATTTCTAATCAAATAAAAATATAACTATAAAAAAAGCAGATCAATCGATCTGCTCATTTCCAACGCGCTGTCTAAATTTTTGACCCGCTCTAAACGTAACCACTCGGCGGGCAGAAATCGGAATTTCTTCACCCGTTTTTGGATTGCGTCCTGGACGCTCACGTTTATCACGTAATTCAAAATTACCGAAACCAGAAAGTTTGACTTGTTCACCAGCAATTAATGCTTGGCTGATCTCATCAAAAAACAACTCAACCATCTGTTTTGCTTCACGGCGATTTAAGCTAGTAAGCTCACTTAAATGGTCCGCCATCTCTGCTTTTGTTAATGCTGTCATGAGGCCCTCAATGTCGCTTGGTAAGTGTCTTCCAACACTTGAATAATGTTATCCATACCAGATTTAATTTCAGCATCTTCAAGCGTACGTGCTGGATGTTGCCACAACACTGCAAAAGCTAAAGAGCGCTTGCCTTGTTCAACCCCTTGCCCCGTATACACATCGAACAACCATGTTGAGTCGAGTAACTCACCACCAGTCTGCTCAATTAACCGCTGAATATCTCTTACCTCAATATTATCAGAGATTAAAAGCGCAATATCACGTCTAACCGATGGAAAACGTGATAATTCTGTAAAATTAGATACATAAGATTGCAAAACTGCCTGCTGATCCAGTTCAGCCACCCAAGTTGTGCCCAAATCTAGTTCATTTTCCAAAGATGGATGTAAGCGACCCAGATAACCAATTGACCGCCCATTCACTAAAATTTCAGCTGACTGACCTGGATGTAACCACTCGCGTTCAGTACGAACAAATTCAACAGCAATACGACCGGCAGCTAAAATCTCTTCAACCTCACCTTTGAAATCGAAGAAGTCCATTACTTGTGGTTTTGCATGCCAAGATTCTGGTACACGTGAACCAACCGCAATCAATGCCAGCGTTGGGATCTGTTTTAGATCATGAATGTTTTGCGCATTCTGATAATCAAAACGCAAACCGAGTTCGAAGAAACGAACACGCTGCTGCTGACGGTTTAAGTTGTATTGAACACAAGGAATCAAGCTTGACAGCAAGGTACTACGCATTGCTGCCAAATCACTTGAAATCGGATTCGCCAACATCAACGGGTGTACATTTGGATTCAATTGCTTCTCAAGTTTTGCATCAGCAAAGCTAAAGCTAATTGCTTCTTGGTAACCCAAGGTTGCAATAGTTTGACGTAATTGATTGATTTCAAAACGATCTTGGTATTTCTCCAATTTCACATCAATTTTTGGCAAACTGATTTGGATATTGTCATAACCATGAATACGAGCAACTTCTTCAATCAGGTCTTGATAAATTGCCATGTCATAGCGATGTGATGGTGGAACTACGCTCCACTCACCTTGTGCTTTGCTTTGCACCACACAGCCTAAACGTGTTAACGCATCAGCAATAAAATCACCAGCAACCTGATAGCCCAACAACTGGTCTACTTGTGCTTGTTGTAATGCAATCGCTTCACGCTTCGGCAATAAAGCCTCTTGCTCAGCAACAGTAATTGGGCCAAATTCGCCACCAGCAAAGGCTTGAATCAGCTCAGAAGCACGATGCATTGCAATCATTGGTAATTCAAAGTCAACGCCACGTTCGTAGCGCTGTGATGAGTCAGTATGCAAACCGAAACGACGAGCACGCCCTGCAATAGCTAAAGGTGCAAAGAACGCACTTTCAAGGAAAATGTCTTGAGTCTCATCAGTTACCGATGAATCCAACCCACCCATAATCCCTGCTATCGCCAATAGTTTTTGATCATCGGCAATGACCATGATGTCATCTTGCAATTCAACTTCTTGATCATTGAGCAAGGTCAGTTTTTCTTGTGGCTGCGCTTGGCGCACTTGAATCGAACCTTCGATTTTTGCCAAATCAAAGGCATGCATCGGTTGACCAAGCTCAAGTAATACATAGTTGGTAATATCCACCAAAATACTATGCGTACGGATGCCTGAGCGTGCCAATGCCTGTTCCATCCATTCAGGTGTCGGCGCTTTTACATTCACATTTTTAACGATACGACCTAAATAACGTGGTGTACCTTCTGTACTGATGTTGACCGCTTTCTCATCAGCAATATTTGCTGCAATGGCCTGAATCTTCGGCTCATTCACTTCAAGCTGGTTAATCACCGCGATTTCACGTGCAATCCCGCGGATACTAAAGCAGTCACCACGGTTTGGCGTGATACTGATGTCAATCACATTGTCATCAAGTTTTAAATATTCACGAATATTCATTCCCACTGGCGCATCAGCAGGCAACTCTAACAACCCATCAATTTTGTCTTCTAAATCAATTTCAGAAGCACCGCAGAGCATACCTTGTGATTCAACACCACGGAGCTTGCCTTTTTTAATTTTGAAATCACCTGGCAATACTGCACCAATCATTGCAACAGGAGCTTTCATGCCCACACGAACATTTGGCGCACCACAGACAATCTGTAAGGCTTCACCCGAACCAATATTAATCGTGGTCACACGTAAACGATCTGCATCTGGATGTTGTTCAACCGTAAGGACTTCACCAACAACCACACCAGTAAACGGTTTTGCAACAGGCGCTAACTCATCAACTTCCAAACCCAACATGGTCAATTGATCAGACAATGTATCGCTATCAATCGCTGGATTTACCCAGCTGCGTAACCAATTTTCACTAATTTTCATTTGTATAAACCTTCTTTAATCCTGAAAAACTGTTTAGGCAAATTGGCGTAAGAAACGCACGTCATTTTGGTAGAACATACGCAAATCATTGATGCCATAACGCAACATTGCAAAACGCTCTACCCCTAGACCAAAGGCAAAGCCTTTGTATTTATCAGGATCAATTCCTGCAGCACGCAGTACATTTGGATGTACCATGCCACAGCCTAAAACTTCTAACCAACGACCACGTTCATCCATGATATCCACTTCAGCGCTTGGCTCAGTGAATGGGAAGTAAGATGGACGGAAACGTACTTTTAAATCTTTTTCAAAGAACTCATTGAGTAGGTTAATCAATAAACCTTTTAACTCAGCAAAGCTGGTATTTTCAGCAACGTACAAACCTTCGATCTGATGGAACATTGGCGAATGGGTTTGATCTGAGTCACAACGATAAACACGGCCAGGACACACGATACGAATTGGCGGCTGACTAGTTTCCATGGTACGGATTTGAACACCCGAAGTATGCGTACGCAATAAATGTGTCGCATCAAAATAGAAGGTATCGTGCATGGCACGCGCTGGGTGATGTCCCGGAATATTTAAGGCTTCGAAGTTGTGATAGTCGTCTTCAACCTCAGGACCATGCGCAACCTGAAATCCCGCCTTGGTAAAAAATTGGCAAATACGCTCTTGTACTTGAGTAACAGGATGAATACTTCCCATGCGCTGACCGCGACCAGGCAAAGTAATATCAATGGTTTCACTTGCCAGTTTCTGCGCAAGTTCAGCTTGTTGTAATGACTGTTGACGCTCGGTCAAAGCTGCATTGATTGCTTCACGAACAGCATGGATGGCAGCACCTTGTACTTTTCGTTCTTCAGGATCCATTTTTCCAAGTGCTTTCGACTGCTCTGCAAGCTGGCTTTTTTTCCCTGTAAATTGCACACGGACTTGATCGAGTGCAGCAAGGTCTTGAGCCGCTGCAATGGCAGCAAGCGCTTCAGTGGTCAGGGCTTCCAGTGACATAGTAACTCTCAAAGCAACAAAATATAGAAATATAATAAAACGCTATAGTTTATCAGCTTTTTACAAGTTTGATGAAAATAAACAGCGGTTTAAATAGCGTACTTTTGAAAATATAGATGCAAAAATAAAACAACAAGATACCTAAGCAGATCAACTAAAATTTCTGAAAAATTACTCAACAATTGAATAAAATGTATAAGATACCGATATCGTCAATGAGAAAGAATAACGATGGCGCTTGATCAAATCTGGAAACAACAGCTTACACTAGTGACTTATGGCAATGAATATTTAGCAGGAAATCTCAATTTTAGTCGTTGGATTGAACATCCGATTTTCAATCAAAATCGACTCATTTTTAGAGACTTACTGTCTCAACGCCTGTTGGCACAACATTTCCAGATTTGGCTTGAAGGCTTAAAAAAGCAAGGTGTTAAAAAACTCAGCCTACATTTATCTAGCGTCCTCAATGATGAGCAAAACCCAAATGCCAATGTAGAGCTGCTTCCCTTTGCACATTTTATTGTGAGCCATCAAGGCAATAAAAAAACCGCATGGATCTGTGGATATGAACTGGCTGAATGGGATAACAGTGATCAAGCCTTTAATGTGCCGGCACCTCAACAAACAACACTCCGCCAAGAAATATTTTGGCGTTATGAGTTGAATGATAAATTTACTAAAAAAATTGATGCTGACTTACAGAAGGTAAATTGGAATCAGGTTGCCATTTTCTTGGAGAAAGAACTGTTCGATAGTAAATATGCTGAACATTTTCCAGAGCCAGAACAACAAGATTTGCCTTTTTATGGTTATGAAGCTGATCTTACACATCTTTCTAGCAAACAATTAGCATTGATTCCAACAGATTATCCAGCGGATTGTGCACATCGATTATTACATCGCACACAAGCATTAACCGATTATTTAGAACAACAAAGAAAGCATCCTTATACGACTACAGGTGAGTTAATTAGCCCTGAAGAACAGATTAATCTCCGTAATTTTTCACAAAAAACTGATGACTTATTTGCAAAGCTGATTGTAAAAACCGCAAATCACTACCAAACGGCCCAACTGACAGCAGAAGAACCTGAAATCATTGACCGAACCATTGAAATCCCACATCAGATTGATAAGTCCCACCATCATAAAGTAGGTGCGTCTGGCGTAATTAAATTGATTATATTAACCGTGATTATTTGTCTAGTTGCTTATTATTTTGGGCTATAACCCCCATCAAACGCTCAGTCATATTCATAGATGTTGATAAAATCAGATTCAGATGATAGCTCAAATTCTATCGTCATAACATCAGCATGTTTGAACAGACTTATATAAGGGCTATACAATAAATCTGAGTATAGCTTCTTCTCAAAGGCTCAATACTACTGAGCCAGAAATTGAGACCGAACCTGTATCAGAGCAAATCCAAGTAAGTTTAGCCCCTGCCATTGGTTAGGGTCTTGGATATGCTCGTGATCTTGTGCCATACCAATCCCCCAAATCTGATCGACAGGCGATGCTTCAACCAAAATACGATCATGCGTGGTAAGTAGAAAATCTCTTAGCTCAGGATGCTGTGAAAATTTAGCCAAATTTGCCTGCACTACGATCTCAAAACGCTTTTCCTGCCACAATTGCTCGTCATAATGCTGTACTTTCCGACCGAGCTGTTTTGCTTCGTTCGGATGTATGACCTTCAAAATTTGGTTAAATCTCTCATCATCGTTAAAGAGTTTTGCTTTTTGCGCCATCATATAATGTTCCGCCGTGAGATATTCAATACCCTCCTGTTTAAATGGCGATGGAAACCACTGGCTAAAACAACTTTTATCCACACAATTGTTTTGCTTTGGAGTATGCCCCCAAAAATATAAATATTTAAATAGGCGACCTTGTTGGACTTGTTGAATTAAATCATTTAAAAAATTTTCGTCTTGCATCATCTATCTCTGATTATTATCTATTGTTGGAAATTCAATACGCTAAAAATAAAAAAGACCGCTAAAAAGCGGCCTTCTTTGAATCTCTAAGCTTATGCAGCTAATGCACCTTTAGCTTTTTCAGCTAAAGCAGCAAATGCAACCGCATCATGCATAGCGATGTCAGCTAATACGCGACGGTCGATGATCACTTGAGCTTTTTTCAAGCCATCGATCATACGGCTGTAAGACAAACCGTTAAGACGAGCACCAGCATTGATACGCGCAATCCATAAAGCACGGAATTGACGTTTCTTTTGACGGCGGTCACGGTAAGCGTATTGACCAGCTTTGATTACCGCTTGGAACGCTACGCGGTAAACGCGTGAACGAGCACCATAGTAACCTTTAGCGCGAGCAAGAATTTTTTTGTGACGGCGATGAGCCACTACACCACGTTTTACACGAGCCATTTATAATCTCCTTAGATGTATGGGCACATAGCACGAACTGATGCAACGTCACTTACGTGAACCATTACACAACCGCGCAATTGACGGATACGCTTAGCAGATTTTTTGGTCAAAATGTGGCGCTTGAATGCTTGTTTGCGCTTGAAACCGTTTGCAGTCGCTTTAAAGCGTTTAGCTGCACCACGGCGAGTTTTTAACTTAGCCATAGTAACCTCTTTTGGGCACCTGTTCGGCTCGTTTGCACTATTGCAAATCGACCTGCAGGTAAGGAAGGCAGTATCATATAGCATCTGCCTTTAAAACAAAAGTAAAATGCTCATTTTTTAACAGCAACTACTTTATTTTTCTCAAACGTTATTTTCCATAATTAATTCTCAAATTATGAGAAACATCCACAAAATCAGCGCCTATAATAGAATCAAATTATTAAATCTTTATTCTTATGAATATTCAGAATGACGCATTCGCCGCGTTACGGTATCGAGATTTCTCTATCGTGACCTTGAATCAATTTTGCTTAACACTGGCAATTTTAATTCAGGAAATTATTGTTGCTTATTCACTCTATCAAATCACTCGTGATCCCCTAACCTTGGGTTTTATTGGTCTAGCTGAAGCAATCCCATTTATCACGCTTTCTTTATGGGGTGGTTATTTTGCAGATAAACTGAATAAACAAAGCATTATGAAGGTCTGTTTATTCTTTTCCATTCCTTTACCTTTGGTTCTTTGGGGCTTATTTCATTTACATGGCTTAGAAAAAATTGGTATTAGCACACTTTCTTGGGGCATCTATGCTGTCATATTTGCCTTGGGTACTATTCGGGGTTTTTACAATCCATCAGCCACTTCACTCAAACCCTTTTTAATTCCACGCGAACTGTATGCAAATGGTGCAACTTGGACCACCATCGGTTGGCAAAGTGGTGTCATTATTGGGCCAATGTTGGGTGGTTTTATGTTGGCATTTCTGGGACGTGAAACGAGCCTTTTTGCAGTATCAGCATTATTGGCAATCTGCTTTATTTTGATTAATTGCTTACAGAAACGAACATTCCCAAAAATGGAAACTGAGAATGTCTTACAAAGCCTGACCGATGGTTTCCGCTTTATTTTGAAAACCAAAATTGTTTTATGGGCAATCTCACTAGACTTGGTATCGGTACTCTTTGGTGGTGTGATTGCTCTGTTGCCCATTTTTGCAGAAGAAATCTTAAAGGTCGGCCCTGAAGGTTTAGGTTATCTACGCGCCGCCCCTTCGATCGGCGCACTGATTACTATGATTGTCCTGACCAAGTTTCCGCCAATGCATAACGCTTGGCGGAATATGTTATTGGCTGTCGCTGGCTTTGGTATTTTTACCATTCTGTTCGCCTTTTCAAACAATATATGGCTATCACTATTTACCTTAGCCATGACTGGTGCGTGTGACAGTGTTTCTGTTGTGGTTCGTCAAACTGTGCTACAAATTTTCCCACCTGAAAATATGCGAGGTCGAGTGGCTGCGGTAAATGGAATGTTCGTTTCATCGAGTAATGAACTCGGGGCTTTTGAATCAGGTCTAGCAGCCAAATATCTCGGAACAATCACTGCGACCATATTTGGTGGTTGTATGACGCTTGCAGTTGTAACTTACTGTTGGTTTAAAACCAGCGATTTATTTAAAGTCGATATTACTAAAGGTACTGATCATTAAAGGTTTAGGGAAAGGTTAAACTTTCCCTATTTTTCAAAAAACTCCAAGATATAACACATACAATGTTAAATAACGCCCACCTTTGGCGATGGTGACAATCAATAAAAATCGCCAAAAATTTTCTTTCATCAATCCTGCAATCAAGGTAATCGGATCACCAATCACAGGTGTCCAACTCAGTAGCAGCGAATAAAAACCATATTTATGATAGATCTGTTGTGCCTGCTCTAGACGCTGCCCAGAAACAGGAAACCATTTTTTATCTTTAAAATGTTCAATTTTCAGTCCTAACCACCAATTCACACATGAACCCAAGACATTTCCAATGGTTGCAACCAAGATCAGATAAAGAGGGTTGGAAAGCCCTTGTATCAATAAGGTTATTAATACTGCTTCCGACTGTAAAGGTAATAAGGTTGCCGCCCCAAAAGCAGATATAAACAACAACCAATAACTCATGAGGCAAACTTAAACACGGTAAAATATTAGACTTGGATCGATAAAGCTTTTTGTATCGCAGAGCGCGCCGTTAAGCGTTCAATATAGTCTTGCACATATGGATAATCTTCAAGTTGAATGCCTTGCCATTCATAACGCAATGCCCAAGGCAAGATTGCCATATCAGCAATTGAATACTCACCTGCCACGAACTTCTGACCAATCAATTGCTTATTTAAAACAGTGTAAAGGCGTTTAGTCTCATTGATATAACGATCAATTGCATAAGGAATACGTTCAGGTGCAAATTTATTAAAATGATGATTTTGCCCTAGCATTGGACCAAACCCACCCATTTGCCACATTAACCATTGCTCTACTTCAACTCGCTCTTGTTCATCCGTAGGATAGAATAATCCAGTCTTCCGACCTAAATATTGTAGGATCGCACCTGATTCAAATACAGAAATCGGTTCACCTCGTGGTCCATTTTGATCAACAATCGCTGGAATTTTATTATTAGGAGAGATTCTTAAGAAGTCTGGTTGGAACTGATCATTTTCTAAAATATTAATAGGAAAAATCTGATATTCGAGTCCCATTTCCTCCAAGGCAATTGTTATTTTATGGCCGTTAGGTGTACCCCAATAATATAAGTCAATCATTATATTGTCCTATTCATCGTTATCTTGACTGTTGTTGCGTTATAGCACATTTCATAGTAAATGATCAGCAAACCAGCACGAAAAGAAACAATAAAACCGTGTTTTCAAAGGTAATCTTTTTAAATATCTAAATCCGATCAGCTAAGAATTGTTTTGCTTGTTCTCCTACAAATCTACGCCCCGCATTAGTTCCATTGATCCACTCATCGGCAGAGAATAGATCAAACATACCCACTTTAAATAAAGTTGGAACTGCTAAAATCAGCTCTTCCTCTACCGCACCTCGAACGCCTGCATTATAGAGATTAATATTATGCAACATGGTGGCAACTGTTCCTGTTTGCACTCGACTACCATCTTTGAGCTTTACCTGTGGCAATACTTCACCATTTTGCACCACTTTTTGATTAATTTCTGCGAGTTCTTTAGTTCCTATAATTGTAGTCATAAATGTTCCTATTCTTAAATTATGTAATTATCAATCAAACCTATCATATTTTATTTTAGATATTGTTGAGTGATATGGATAAATTTTAAGTAGATAAATATATTATTTTTTGACATAAAAAAGCACCGCTTGTTGCGGTGCTTTTTCTAAAGAAAAATTACTTTTTCTTTTTCGGACCAAGTAACATGCCCATCTGACGACCTTCCATCTTCGGCGCTTGTTCAACTACGCCAAACTCAGCAACGTCAGCTTCAATTTTTTGCAATTGAGCCAAACCAAGCTGTTGATGTGCCATCTCACGACCACGGAAACGCAAGGTAATTTTTACCTTATTTCCTTCTTCAAGGAAACGTAAAATTGCGCGCAATTTTACTTGGTAATCACCTACGTCCGTTGCAGGACGTAACTTGATTTCTTTCACTTGCACTTGATGCTGTTTTTTCTTCGCATCTTTTTGCTTTTGCTTTAAGTCAAATAAGTGCTTGTTGTAGTCCATGATTTTACAAACAGGCGGTTCTGCATTAGCAACAATCTCAACAAGGTCAAGATTAGCTTCTTCAGCAGCACGTAATGCTTCAGTTAATGAAACAACACCTTTTTGTTCTCCATCTGCAGCGACAAGGCGTACTTCTTTCGCACGGATCTCTTCGTTAATTGCAGGACGGTTACTTTTAGCACCTTGTTGCTGGTTACGGTCAGGCTGTTTAATCTTTATTACTCCACAATGTACCGGCCGCGTTCGGCAACGGCAGATTTCACTAGGTCAATAAATGCATCTACTGACATAGTACCTAAATTTTTTCCTGAGCGAGTACGCACATTAACAGTACCTTCTTCAACCTCTCGATCACCGAGAACTAGAAGGTAAGGAATACGCTCTAGGGTACGCTCACGAATCTTAAATCCGATCTTTTCATTTCTCAAGTCAGAAATAGCACGAAGACCACTTTCCTTGAGTTTTGCAACTACTTGTTCACATGCTTCTGCTTGTGAATCAGTAATATTCATAACACACGCTTGAATTGGTGTTAACCAAGGCGGCATAAAGCCCGCATAGTGTTCAATTAGTATACCAATAAAACGCTCAAAACTACCAAGAATTGCACGATGAAGCATGACTGGTTGATCACGATCGTTGTCTTCAGTGACGTAAGACGCATCTAAGCGAATTGGTAAGTTGAAGTCACATTGAATCGTACCGCACTGCCATACACGGCCTAAGCAATCTTTCAATGAAAATTCAATTTTCGGACCATAGAATGCACCTTCACCAGGTTGCAAATCCCAAGCCAAGCCTGCGTTATCTAAAGCATCCGCCAAAGATTTTTCAGCCAAATCCCAAAGTGCATCATCACCGACACGTTTTTCAGGACGTGTAGACAATTTCATTTGCACTTCTTCAAAGCCGAAGTCTTTATAAACATCTAAAGTCAGCTTAATAAAGTCAGCAACTTCTTTACCAATTTGTTCTTTGGTACAGAAAATATGTGCATCATCTTGGGTAAATCCACGAACACGCATAATCCCGTGTAAAGAACCTGATGGCTCATTACGATGACAAGAACCAAATTCAGCCAAACGAATTGGTAAATCACGGTAAGATTTCAAGCCTTGGTTAAACACTTGTACGTGACAAGGACAGTTCATTGGCTTAACAGCATAGTTACGACTCTCTGAATGAGTTGTAAACATGTTGTCTGCGTAGTTGGCTGCATGACCAGATTTTTCCCAAAGCGTAAAATCGACGATTTGCGGCGTTTTAATCTCTAGGTAGCCATTGTCTTGCTGAACTTTACGCATGTATTGCTCAAGCACTTGGTAGATTGTCCAACCATTTGGATGCCAGAACACCATACCCGGTGCTTCTTCTTGCATATGGAATAAATCTAAAGCCTTACCAATTTTACGATGGTCACGCTTTTCTGCTTCTTCAATACGTTTGATATATGCAGCTAACTGTTTTTTATCAGCCCAAGCCGTACCATAGATACGTTGAAGCTGTTCATTCTTCGCATCACCACGCCAGTAAGCACCAGAGATTTTTGTGAGCTTGAATGATTTTAAGAATTTAGTGTTTGGTACGTGCGGACCACGGCACATATCCAAATAATCTTGATGGTAGTACAAGCCCATTTGTGTTTCATTCGGCATGTCTGCGATCAAGCGCAATTTGTATTCTTCGCCACGTGCTGTGAATTCTGCAATCACCTCATCACGTGGTGTCATTTTTTTGATGACATCATAATCCTGATCAATGAGCTTTTTCATACGCTCTTCAATCGCTGCCATATCATCTAAAGTAAAAGGACGTGGCATCCAGATGTCATAGTAGAAACCTTCTTCAATGACTGGACCAATTACCATTTTTGCTTCTGGAAACAGCTGCTTAACAGCGTGACCAACGAGATGTGCGCAAGAGTGACGAATAATTTCTACGCCTTCTTCATCTTTAGGCGTGATAATTTGTACAGTTGCATCTTCGGTAATCAAGTCTGAAGCATCAACTAAACGATCATTGACACGACCTGCTACGGTATTTTTCGCAAGACCCGGACCAATGCTTAATGCAACGTCCATCACAGATACGGCTTGATCAAACTGTTTTTGATCGCCATTTGGCAAAGTGATAATTGGCATAATAAAATCCTTAAGGAGTGATGCCCTATACGAAGGAGCATATCACCGCGAGATTATGTATTGAGGCGAACCTCAAAAGATAAAAAACGGCGGATAAAAAAGTATTCAAGATTTTACACAGGTTTAGTTGAGGATGAAACCTTTGAATCATAAAAACCTAGATTGATTAAGCTTCATCTCCGACTAAAGCCTAAATGATTTAGACTGAATGACACACTATGTTGATATAGATATAAATGAAAAAAACACAAATGGAGCAAACACATGGTTAGTGCATATGATGAATTACCGAGAACCCCCGCAAATTTCGTTGCCTTATCGCCTTTACGTTATTTAGAACGTGCTGCTTATATTTATCCACACCAAGCCGCAATTATTCATGGGGAACGTCAAATCACATGGCAACAAAGCTATCAACGTTGCCGCCAGTTTGCACATCAGCTCACTCAGTTAGGAATTCAAAAGAATGATACCGTTTCGGTACTCTTGCCGAATGTACCTGCAATGATTGAGGCACATTTTGCTGTACCAATGGCAGGTGCAGTACTCAATACGCTGAATACTCGTCTCGATGCCAAAACTATTGCTTTTATGCTGGCTCATGCAGAATCAAAAGTTCTTTTGGTCGACCCAGAATTCAAATCACTTGCTGAAGAAGCATTAAAGCTGATCACTCAAGATATTATTGTGATTGATGTATTTGATCAGGAGTATGAAGGTGAGCAAATTGCACTTGGGCAATATGAATATGAATCGTGGTTAGCACAAGGCAATCCTGAATTTGAATGGCTACTTCCACAAGATGAATGGGATGCGATTAGTCTAAATTACACTTCAGGAACCACAGGCAATCCAAAAGGTGTGGTTTATCACCATCGCGGTGCTTACCTCAATGCGGCCAGTAATATTTTGGCATGCGGCATGAAACCTCGTGCGGTTTATCTATGGACGCTACCACTATTTCACTGTAATGGTTGGTGTTTTGCATGGTCAATTGCAGCTAGTGGCGGCACCAATATTTGCTTACGTCGAGTTGATCCAGTTTTAATTTTTAAATATATCGCTGAACACAAAGTCGATTATTTCTGCGGTGCGCCAATTGTCTTATCGATGCTCATCAATACTCCAGCAGAACAAAAAACAGCTTTCAACCACCATGTTGAAGTCATGGTTGCTGGAGCTGCCCCGCCCGTTGCGATTATTGAAGGTATGCGCCATATTGGAATTAATGTTAATCATGTCTATGGTTTGACAGAAACATATGGTCCATCGGCATTATGTGCTTCGCAAGCAGGATGGAGTGACTTATCTATTCAAGAACAAGCACAGCTCCACTCTCGTCAAGGTGTTCCTTATCCACTCCAAGACAGTATGCGAGTACTTGATCCTGAAACGATGCAACCCGTACCGAATGATGGGCAAACCATGGGCGAAATTATGTTCCGTGGTAATATCGTGATGAAAGGTTATCTCAAAAATCCACAAGCAACTGAAGAAGCTTTTAAAGGTGGTTGGTTTCATACAGGAGATCTAGCCGTTTGCCATCCTGATGGTTATGCCAAAATTACTGATCGCTCTAAAGATATTATCATTTCAGGTGGCGAAAATATTTCATCGCTCGAAGTCGAAGATGTACTTTACCGCCACCCTGCTGTACTCACAGCCGCAGTGGTCGCAAAACCTGATGAACGTTGGCAAGAAGTGCCTTGTGCATTTATTGAGTTGAAGCAAGGTACATCTGCTTCCGCAGAAGAGATTATTGCACATTGCCAAAAAGAACTAGCTCGCTTTAAAGTTCCTAAAGATGTGGTGATTACTGAGATTCCGAAAACATCGACAGGGAAATTACAGAAATTTATTTTAAGAGAATGGGCAAAAGAACGAGCAAGCGTTTCGTTTGAGAATTAACCCCTACAAACAAAAAAAAGAAGTTTCAACTGAAACTTCTTTTGGCTTTAACCTTGATCAGATAACAAGGCGACTTGCTGTACATAGTTCACGAATTTGAGCTTGGATGCGGCAAGTTCTTCTTCACTCACCTGCTGTTTGATATCTCGATGAATGCGCAAAACATGCTGGCGCAAAGTATGGCGTTCAGAAGCATTAAACACTTTACTAAACTCATTAATGATTGGATCACCTTGATCAATCATTCGATCTACCCAACGCATCAATTGCATTTGTTTTTTAGCACCTTGTTGCGGTGTCAAATAAGATAAAATCGTGGTTTCATTTTCATTACGCAATAACTTACCAACACGTTGAAACTGACGACGACGTGCTTCAAATGAACTGATCTTCTGCACTTCTAGTAATGCATCAATCAAACGCTCATCGACAGGAAGCTTTTGAATTTGTTTTGGATTGAGTTGAGCCAATTGCTCACCTAAAGCAGCCATACGTTGCACAGCTTTTTTTTGCTCGGTTCTACTCGCACGCCCTTCTAATGACTCAAAATCTTCATCTGTATAACGTTGTTGGGTACCACGTGCCACTATTACTCTGCCTCATAAAATTTTGCTGCGAACAGCGTTTGAATTTCTTCCAGTGCTTTTTCTTCATCAGCACCATCAATCACCAATCTTAATGTTGTGCCTTTACCAGCACCCAACATCAACAATGACATAATATTTTTTGCATCAATCAATTTTTCACCCTTACCAATTTGTATCGAAGAGCTAAACTTGGTTGTGACTTCAATAAGTTTACCAGATGCACGTGCATGTAAACCGAGTTTATTAATTACATCAATTGTTGTGTCTATCATGACCAGTGCTTCATTTCTCTATGTAAGATTTGGACAGTCCATTTTGCCTTAAGAGCCTGTTTGAGTCTATCCACGATATAAACTGAACGATGTTGCCCACCTGTACATCCCACTGAAATGGTCATGTAATGTCGATGTCCTTCCGCAAAAGCTGGCAACCATTTTTCCAAGAAGTTATAAATATCGGTAAACATTTCATTGGTTTGTTGATTACTTTCTAAAAAACGGCAGACGGGATCATCCAACCCAGAAAGACGACGCAACTCTAAATCCCAGTGCGGATTAGGTAAATGACGAACATCAAATACATAATCGGCATCAAGCGGAATGCCATGTTTATAGCCAAAGGATTGTAGAATCACAATCAACTTATCAGACTGCCCCAATCGAGACAGCAAGATATGTTTGAGATCATGGACACTTTTACCCGTCGTATCAATATGCACTGTAGAACGGAATTGTATCGGGATGAGCAACTGTTTTTCTTCCTGTATACATTGCAACAGGCTATTAAAACGATTTGCTAAGGGGTGTGGTCTACGCGAAGAACTAAACCGTGCAACTAAGTCTTGATCTTGCGTGGTTAAATAAATGATATCCACCGTACCATGTTTTTTTAATTGTTCAAAAACATGATCAAACTCTTGCATATCCGCACGAGTACTTCGAATATCCACACCTAATGCTAGCTGCTCTAAATTATTTTCATGATCCAGTTTAGCTACAATTTCAGGCAATAATGCCAAAGGTAAATTATCTATACAATAATAGCCCAAATCTTCAAGCACCTGTAATGCAGATGATTTTCCTGAACCTGACTGTCCTGTAACGATAAGAATACGCTTCATCGCATATCGCCCTTTAATTTATTTTATGTTTTGAAATTAATTTGTAAATTATCAATCAAACGTGTTGAACCTAATTTAGCCGCAATAAATAAAACTAAATCACGATCAAACTCTTCAATTGGTTGCAAATTAGGTTGACGAGCCTCTACATAATCCACAACAAATCCAGCTCGTGTCAATTCCGTTGAGATATTTGCTAACACTTGTGAAAGTGATTGCCCCTCTCCCAAACCAACCTCAGCTTGTTTTAACAACTGATAAATTGTTGGCGCAATACTTCGTTGCTCTTCTGACAAATAACCATTGCGTGAACTTAAAGCCAAACCATCTGCTGCTCGTACAATTGGTACGCCGATGACTTCTAATGGAATATTTAAATCCTGCACCAACTGACGAATTACAGCCAATTGTTGATAATCTTTTTGCCCAAAAAAAGCATAATCAGGTTGTACAATATTGAATAGTTTAGTGACAACAACCGCCACGCCATCAAAATGACCTGGACGCGATTGACCACATAAATCATTGGTAATTTGGCTAACACTAATATTGGTTAAACGAGGCTGCTTGCCATACATTTGATCGACAGAAGGGGCAAAAATAATGTCACACCCTACATCTGCCAACAAACGACTATCTTGTTCTAACGTACGTGGATAACTATCAAAATCTTCACCCGCACCAAACTGGATTGGATTAACAAAAATACTCACCACCACGACATCACAGATTTTTTTTGCAGCGCGCACTAAAGTCAAATGACCTTCATGCAAGTTCCCCATAGTTGGAACAAAACCAATAAGTTTTTTTGCTGTTCTTGCTGGAGCTAATGATGCAGTTAAGCCTTGTATTGTTGTTTCTGTTTTCATGAGTTAGAGCTCAACTTGAAAAGTGTGTTCTTTAGCAGGAAATGATTGGTTTTGAACAGCTGCATGATACGATTTAAATGCATCTACAATTGCTGTTTCGCCCGCTTGTTCTTTCATGAAATTACGCACAAAACGCGCAACTCGACCAAAAGTCAAACCAAGCATGTCTTGTACAACCAAAACTTGTCCATCAGTTTCATTGCCTGCACCAATACCAATCACTGGAGTATTAGGAAATAGTTCAGCAATTTCCTTGCCTAACTGAGCTGGAACACACTCTAATAATAATACCGCAGCACCTGCATCAACCACAGCTTGGCAATCCGCAATTAATTGATCTGCTGCTTCACGCGTTCGTGCTTGAAGTTTATAGCCACCGAATACGTGTACTGATTGTGGTGTTAAACCCAAATGTACGCAGACAGGAATACCATTACGTGTCAAAACTTGGACTAATTCACTTAACCAAGCGCCACCTTCAATTTTGACCATTTGCGCGCCAACTTGCATCACTGCTTTCGCATTTTTCAAACCATCTTCAAGGGTTGCATAACTCATGAATGGTAGATCAGTCATAATTAAGGCGTGCGAATTACCACGACGTACAGCTGCTGTATGATAAGCCATATCTTCAACTGTCACAGGAAGTGTGGAATCTCTTCCTTGAATCGCCATTCCTAGAGAATCACCAATTAAAATTGTATCAATTTCAGCTAATTCCATCGCTTTAGCCATACTTGCATCGTAACAAGTAAGACATGAGAACTTACGTCCATCAGCTTTAAATTTTCTTAAGTCACTTAGACTAATCATGATGATATCCTCTGCAGGCATTTCCAGAACGAAACAATCTTACGCAGTTGCCCAAGATTGATCTGCGATTACAGTCAAGTTTGCTTGCTGCACTAGTTCTAAATCTTTTAATGAGTGCCCATTTAATTGTAAATGAGCATCTAAATCTAATAAGGGAAGGATCACAAAATCACGTTCTAAAATACCAATATGTGGTACGGTCAAACGTTCATTTTGAATCTGCTCTTGACCATAAATCAATAGATCTAAATCAAGCGTGCGCTCTCCCCATCGCCTTAAACGAATACGACCTGCTTCTTGCTCAAATTGTTGTAATTGGTCTAATAAGGCAAGTGCTTCAAGTGTCGTGTCCAATTGAACAACGGCATTTAGATAATTTGGCTGGTCCTGAGGACCCATCGGTGGACTTTGATAAAGCCTTGAAACTTTTACCGAACCTAAACTAGCCAACTTCACAACAGCTTCGCTAAGAAGCTGTTGTGAATCACCTAAGTTACTGCCTAAACCGATATAGGTACGAATAGTCATTGCGTCGGTCCAAAAACCACTTGGCTCAGATCACGTTGTACACGCTTACGCTTAAGGATCGGATGATCTGCATTGATTTGTCCTGAAATGGCAGTCGCTTTTTCAATAAAACGGCTAGTTGATTCATCTGCTCTAACACGTTCTTTCTTGGCACGGCGGCTTCTCGGCTCAGGGACATTCACCAAAGGCTCAATCTCAGTGGTCTTTGGCTCATCAACTTCAACTGTCTTACGACGTGTTTTACTACGTTGACGGTTGTACTGACGAATTGCGACTTCTTTCTGATCGATTGACATTTCTTGGTAAGCTTCCCACCAAATCCCCATACCTTCGGTACTGCTATCACCTGATTTCTCACGTAACAACAAGAAGTCAAAGCCTGCACGGAAACGTGCATGTCCAGCTAAAGCTTCAATTTGCTGTGATTTTGGATTGAGCAAACGGGTTTGCATTTCCCATACTTCACGAATAAAAGTTTCAGCAAAACGAGGAATAATGGTACGTGTGGCTTGACGTTTCAATACATCCAAACCGGCTTGGGCACGTGCTTCAGCAGGAACAACACCTTTATTTAAATAAAAATCACAACGTTCTAAGAAAGGCTTCCACAACAATACTGCATAAAAAAACGCGGGATTAATGGTCTTACCAATTTGAATTCGTTGATCAGTATTTTTAGCTGCACGTTCGATAAAAGCTGTTAGATTTGGAGGAATTTCAGCAAATAATTGCTTCCAAACCCCAAACTCAATCAGCATCGGCAAAACGCGTGCAAGATGTCCCATAGTAAATAATTTTTGAGACTCATCGTATAATCGATGAGGTGAAACGTCACGCAACAGTTGCGTCATTTCAACATCAAAAATATCAATAATCGATTGATCAATTTGGAAGTTGAGTTTCGCAGCAAAACGTAAAGCACGTAACATCCGAACAGGATCTTCTTCAAATCGCTGTGCAGGCTCACCTAGAAAACGCAAAGTACGCGTTTTAATATCATCAACTGCATGACAAAAATCTAACACGATCGCTTGGCGCGGTTGATAATACAAAGTATTAATTGAGAAATCTCGACGTGCAAAATCTTGCTCAATTGTTCCCCAATTATTATCTCGCAGGATCATACCAGAAGCACTGGTGACTGCTTTTTTGGGAGGAGCGCGGAAAGTTGCGACTTCAATCAGTTCGCGACCAGAATAAACATGTGCTAATTCGAAACGTCGACCAATAATTCGGCAACGTCGACCAAAAACTTCTTTCACTTGTGCTGGTGTTGCATTGGTGACAGCATCAAAATCCTTGGGATTAAGACCTAACATCATATCGCGAACACCGCCGCCCACAATATATGCCTCATAGCCCGCTTTCGTTAGGCTATCGATTACATCTAATATTGAAGAAGGGAGTTGGGCTGTGGACAAACCACATTTTGACGCACGCAAAGTTTGCAAAAGACACTGTCTCCTACGTCAGGACGTAAATAACAATTTGTCGCTAATCATAGCTCTAACACACTCAAAGGGCAATTTATTCTGTTGAAGTTTCAACAGATCAGTATCTTTTAATTGCAATATCATCTTTATTTTTATCCTATAATGCTAAGCGTACTTTATTTTTCTCAAGTAATTTTGGACCAATTCCTTTTACATTGACCAACTCGTCCACCGTTTTAAAACCACCATTCTTTTGGCGATATTCAACAATTGCCTGAGCCTTTTTCTCACCAACACCATTTAAAGTCTGTAACTGCTGTAAATTTGCTTGATTCAAACTAATCTTATCTGCCTGAATATTGACAGAGGATGAAACTTGCTGAGAGCTTTTCTGTGGCGTAGGTCTTGATAAATAATAATTATTGTTAGGCTGCTTCGCTAATTGCTGATCACGTGCTTGTTGTTGAGCTTTCCATTTTTCATAGGATTGATCGAATGGCTGCGCACTCACATAAACAAAGCAGCTTAAAAATATAAAAATAAACAGAATAAAGTTATGTTTGCTGCGTGGTTGCGGCAAATTCATTGGATTTCCCCTGAAGTTTTAAGTGTCGTTTTGCTTGCTCCCATAGTTCATCCATTTCTGCCAAACTCATTTCTTGCAAGTCTTTATTTTGTCTTTGTGCTTGTTGTTCAATATATGCAAATCGGCTTCTAAATTTATGAATCGTTGCCAATAATGCAGTCTCACTCGACACGCCAAGTTTACGTCCTACGTTAATTAAAGAAAATAGACAATCTCCAAACTCTTCTTGTATTTCATCAGTTTTTTGAGTTTTTATTGCCTGTTGTAATTCCTCTAATTCCTCATTTAACTTTCCATAAGCATCTTCAACTGTTTCAAAATCAAAACCCAACTGCGCTGCTTTTTTTTGAATCTCATGTGCCTGTACCAATGCTGGTGCATGTTTCACTTCATCTAGTCGAGATTGAGCCTTACCTTGTTTTTCTTGTTGCTTAATTTGTTTCCATAATTCACTAACTTGTTCTGGATCTAAATTTTGATATTTTTCAGCTTGAAATACATGTGGATGACGACGAATTAATTTTTCACTAATCGCATCTACCACATCATGAAAGTTAAATGCTCCTTGTTCACTATACATCTGAGATTGGAACACGACCTGCAATAACAAATCGCCTAACTCATTACGAATTTCATTTAGATCACCCTCTCGAATCGCAGCTTCTACCTCATAGGCTTCTTCGATCGCATAACGGGTCAAACTATTTGGTGTTTGTTGTTGATCCCATGGACACTTTTGTCTTAATTCGTGCATGATTTCTAATAACTTTTCCATGAGTTTCTCCAAATACACCAAATTGTTGCAGCCTGAACCTGCTTATGCGTAATATACGCCGATTAAAGAAATATGATAAAGCAAGGGAAAGTAATGCAACATAGCGTATTTATCAGTGGGGCCGCACAAGGGATTGGTGCTGAGATCGCACGTATGTTTTATCGACAAGGTTATAAAGTAGGTATATATGATATTAACGATGAACAAGCGCGACAATTAGCCGATGAACTTGGGGAAAATGCGAAAGCGGGCTATCTCGATGTAAGCAACTTTCGCCAATGGCAAATCGCTTTACAAGACTTTAGTAATTGGGCGGGTGAACTCAATATTTTAATTAATAACGCTGGCATCCTATATTCAGGTGCATTTGAAAACACCCCCATCCAATCTCATCATCGCACCATCGACATCAATGTAAAAGGTGTTTTTAATGGTTGCCATGTTGCCTTACCTCACCTACAAAAAGCCAGTTTTGCTCGTGTAATTAATCTTTCTTCAGCTTCAGCAATTTATGGACAAGCAGATTTAGCCTCTTATTCAGCAAGTAAGTTTGCTGTTCGTGGTTTAACAGAAGCTTTAGACGTCGAGTGGCAGAAATATAATATTCGTGTGCTTGATGTAATGCCTTTATTTGTACAAACCAATATGGTGAAGAATATGGATGCGGGCAGTATTCAAAATATTGGCGTAGATTTAACCCCCGCTGATGTAGCAAAACAAGTATTACATCTAGCACAACAAAAAGATCACGCCTTGATTCCAACACACACGCCTATAGGAATTAAAACTAAATTGATGTATCAATTGTCGAGCATCAGCCCGCAGTTTTTAAATCGATTGACCAATATTTTTTTATCTAAAAGATAATTTAAAAGATTCATTCAAATAATATTTGAATGAATCAAAATAAACATTATGTTTCAAAAACTTATACTAATAAAAAAATCTTTTACTTTATAAAATAAAAATATTTATTAAATATCTTCTTAAATTCCTGTTAATTATTTAGAACTTTTTGTATATTTGCGTAATTTTTTAATACAGTTTGTATTTTTTATAGGGGTATATATGTCATCTTTATTATTAAAACCAAAGCTTTCATTCTTATTCATCAGCTGCATGAGTTTGTCGATTTCTGGTCTAACAACCCAAGTACATGCTGGTTTATTTGATAACTATACGGACACGGCTCAAAATTTTCGTTCATCACTGACTCAACCGATATCGACGCCAACACAAGAATTATTTGAAAAAAAAGCTAAAAGTAATGATGCAGCATTATATCTATTAGAAAAAGCGCGTTTAGAACAAGCAAACAAACAATATGAAGCTAGTAAGCAAACTTTTGAAAATGCATTTGAATTGTTAGATGCTCAAAATAATAAAGCGACAATTAGCGCTTCTAAATTAGGTTTTAAGGCACTTTCCCTCGTGAGTAATGATAGCGTAGCACCTTATAAGATTCCTGAATATGAACAGGTATTAGCACATGTTTACCAATCGATAAACTATCTAGCTTTAAATAATACTGAGGGTGCGGCTGTTGAAATGCGTGTAGCGCAACGTATTCAACGCGAAATTGAATTAGCTCATAGCAAAGAAGCAGAAAAAGCAACAGCCAAAGCTCAAAATGATAATTCTGCTCCAGCTGAATATGATGAAGCTTTAGCTGGACTAAATACGATTGCGGGTAAAGTAAAAAATACCTATCAAAATGCATATGCATTTTATATGGCGGCAACATTATGGGAAGCTTTGGGTGAAAAAAATGATGCTTTAGTTGATTATAAAAAAGCATATGAACTACAGCCAAATGATTTTATTAAAAATGATGTAAAACGACTCGATAACGGTGCAAACAAAGCAAATGCTCAATATCCTGTCGTTATTTTCCTGGAGCAAGGATTAGTTCCTCAAAAAATTTCTTCGACCTTGGCAATTCCAACACCAAATGGATTAGTGAATATCTCATTTGCAAGCTATGACCCTTCAACCTATATCACACCAAGACAGGTCGATATCGCAGTGAATGGGAAAACCGTTGCAAATACAGCATTACTTACTGATATTGGCGCATTGGCTGTAAAAACACTAAAAGAAAATATTGCCGCTAATCTCACAACTCAAATTGCACGTTCTACAGCGAAATACGCTGTACAAAAAGAACTGGGCAATCGTTTAGGCGTATTTGGACAACTTGCAGGCAATGTCTATAACACTGCCACAGAAAAAGCAGATGTTCGTGCATGGAATACCCTCCCAAGCAATGCACAAGTCACTCGCCTTTTACTCCCTGTTGGTAGTCATACCATTCAACTTAAAAACAACTATGCAAACCAATCGATCAATATTGAAGTGAAAGCTAATCAGACGACCTTTATTCATGGTATCGAAACCAACCAACAAATTGTCGCTGATAGCTTCAGTATCGCTAAATAATAACTTGAGTAAAACATAATGAAACAACGCCTTTTACCCATAATTCTGTGTAGCTTTAGCATTGGCTTAACTGCATGTACAGCACCAAATGCGATGCGTACACAAACAGACCCAAATACTGGTGCAAGCAATGTCAGAACCATGACAGGTAATCCTATTCTCGCAACCCGTATTGGTGTCAATCGAATCAATATGGTCAGTCTTGGAGATATTAAAAAAGCATCACTCGCCTTAAAAAATGGTTGGTTCTACGCACAATCTTTTGAATACAAAGTTGTTTGGTTTGATGCCAATGGAACAGAAATCAATCCAGAAGGTGCAACTTGGAAACCAATCACATTACAAGGACGTGAAGTAAAAACTGTTCAGTCTGTCGCACCCAATCCAAGTGGTGTTGATGTACTTATTTACATGAAAAAAGATTAACCAATAAATTCTTGATCAGGGGGAAATATATGAAACTTCGCACTTTAGCTTTAGCAACAACAATCAGCACAATCGCTTTTGTGAGTGGTTGCACATCACAATCAGTCTCTTATGGCGATGCACAGGCAACTGAAACACTTACTAAAGATTTTGGATCAACTGATCTTCAACAAATCGCTGCAAAAATGGTTGATGACATGTTGGCATTTCCACCTGTCATTGAAATGACTCAGTCTCGTCGCCCTGTGCTCTTCGTCGATCGCATTAAAAATAAAACTCAAGAGCACATTGATACTGAATCAATCACGGATACGATCCAAACTAAACTCATCAATTCTGGAAAATTCCGTTTTGTAGATATGACTTCGGTTGGTGCTATGGCAGATCAACTGGCGTATCAACAACAGAGTGGTATGGTAGATAAACGAACAGCTGTTAAAACGGGTTCGCAAATTGCTGCTGAATACATGTTAAACGGTAATTTATCGAGTATCGTGAAAAACTCAGGTGGTAAGAGTGATGTTTATTACAAATTCACGTTTAAATTACAAAATCTAAAAACAGGAATTGTTGAATGGACGAGTGAAAAAGAAATTCGTAAGTCCGCGAAACGTTCGACATTTGGTTTATAAACTCTTTAAAAATTAAACCTGATACACAGTATTCCTGTGTCATCAGGTATTTTGGTTAGAATGATAGATAATGATGAAATCTTTACTTTATGCAGCTTTATTCTGCCTCACAATAACGCATTCAGCCTATGCTGCTTTACAAGAAATTATGAAAGAAGCCACAGGCAGTGGCCCTACGCAACAACAAGCAATTGCCGAAGCTTTGCTCATCGCAGCACAATCTGTGAATGGAACTAGTGTCACTTCACGTACAGATCTCGCTGAAGAAGTGAACATGGTCGTAACAAACAATCATTGGAGCTACCAAGGAAAAACCTCTCCTGTTTTTAGTGTTGAAACACAAGGTACTAGTGCAATTAATCGTTTTCAGGTGCTGAGTGTATCTGGTTCTGGTAAAAACTATCGCGCGAAAGTCCGTGCTTATGTCAGCAAGTTTCAATCAAGTGTAGCGGATCAACACTTACGCCGTATTGCAGTTATGCCATTTCAATATAACTATTCAAAAACTCAACTCACAGATGGCAGTGATGCTGATGACTTTGTGACAGAAGTTGCCGATCTAATTGGTACTCAGCTATCAAACTCACGCCAGCTCAGTTTAGTCAGCCGTGACTATATTGAGGAGATGGCAACTGAAAATGCATTTCTTCGTTGGGATGGTGCACCAGCAGAAATGGCAAGACTTGGGCAAAAAGTGGGTGCTGACTATATTTTAGTTGGACGGATCAATGAAGCAAAAACGACTCAAGGTCGTTCATTTTATGGCGCTGTTCCAGCTGGGCAACAAGCCATCCGTCTAAATTGGCGAGTGATTGAGGTGAATACAGGGAAAGTTGCTGCTGCAGGAACTGTAAATCAACAGCAACGCCAATCTCTAGGAGAGCTTATTCATAATTCACAATCTACAACCTCATCAGACTTACTCGCACAACAAATAAGTAATGATGTATTAAATGGCTTGTCTTTAATGCCGATCAGTTACTCTCAACAAAATTCAACACAAGTCGAGAGTTCAGAACCACTCTCGGATGCTGAACTCACACCAGGTTCGAGTGAAAAACCGATTCGTTGGTGATCGAATAACCTGTGTATATTCAACTTATACATTTTTGTTGATGCAAAAAAAGAACACTTTAAATTAATTTAAAGTGTTCTTTTTTATAAAGATAATGTCAATTAACTGCCTTGAACCAATCGTCGTGCGCTGATAATGCCCGGCTGCTGCTCTAAACGAGCTAAAAGACGAGACAATTGCGCCAACCCTTTCACTTCAATCAGTAACTTCATATTGGCAATCCCATCTGCCTCAGAAATCGTATTAACCTGACGAATGTTTATTTGATCTGAGAAAATCACTTGCGTGAGGTCTTTAAGTAGACCACGACGATCATAGGCTTCAACCACAATTTGCACGCTCTGACCACGCGTTGGCTGCATTTCCCAATCTGCTTCAACAGCACGTTCAGGCTCTTGTGTAGTCATACGCAAATAATCTGGACAAGCAACCTTATGGATACTGACACCACGATTTAAAGTGATATAGCCCCCAATCGACTCACCATGTACAGGTTGACAACACTGTGCAATATGCAATTCAACATTATCCAAACCGTCAATCAAAATCCCATGCGCAGATAAGGTATGGCTGGCACGTGGATTTAAGGCAGGTTTTAAGACCAGTTCAGGCTCATCTTGATCCAAGTGCATCTGGCGATTCACTTGATTCATCAAGGCATGCAAACTGATATCACCGCTGACCAAAGCAACTAAAATATCATCGCCAGATTTCAGATTAAAGTGAGATGAATAGTCTTTAAGATCGATACTTTTAGGGTGAATTGCTAAGCGTGCTAACTCTTTATTGAGTAACTCACGCCCCACCTCAACATTCTTACTACGATCTTGTTGTCTAAACCAATGGCGCAACTTGTCACGCGCACGAGCAGTTTTGATATAACCTAAAGAGTTCACCAACCAATCACGGTTTGGTTCACGATCTTTTTTGGTTAAAATCTCAACCTGTTCACCCGTCTTCAACGTATAGGTTAATGGCACATAACGTTGATTGACACGTGCTGCATAACACTTATTACCTACTTCAGTATGTACATGGTAAGCAAAATCTAAAACCGTTGAACCTCGTGGCAATTCTTTAATATCACCATCACGACTAAACACATAGATTTTTTCAAAATTTTCAAAATCTTGAATTTGATCTATACCGTTTGACTCTTCATCCTCGCCATGTGGTGTGGTTTCGGTACGCTCTTGATAATGTTCCAATACCGCACGTAAAGAATGTAGACGATGATTAAATGAATGATCGGTATTTTTTGCACCTTCTTTATAATTAAAATGCGAACAAACGCCCAGTTCGGCTTCATTGTGCATTTCAAAGGTACGAATTTGTACTTCTAAAGACTTATTTTCAGCAATCACTGCTGTGTGTAATGAACGATAGCCGTTGGCTTTTGGATTGGTGACATAGTCATCAAACTGGTTCGGGATATGACGCCACAACTGATGCACAATACCTAAAGCGTGATAACAGTCTGGTACACTTTTTACCAATACTCGCACTGCACGAATATCATAAAGCTGATCAAAACTCAGATTTTTGCTTTTCATTTTTCGATAAATCGAATAAATGTGCTTCACTCGTCCAGTGATTTCCGCCTGAATATGATGCATACCCAGTTCAGTCTTTAGCTTATCAATCACAAACTGAATATATTGCTCTCGCTCTAAACGTTTTTCATTCAGCAACGATGCAATTTCTTTATAACGCTCAGGTGCCAAATAACGGAAAGCGAGATCTTCTAATTCCCATTTTAGCTGTGCAATACCTAATCGATGTGCAAGTGGTGAATAGATTGTTAAAATCTCGCGTGCAACGCGTTCTTGACGTTCTTTACTTGCAGTGGCTAATTCACGTAAAGCATAAGTACGTTCAGCCAATTTAATCAAAACGACGCGTACATCTTCTGTCACTGAAATCAACATTTTATAAATGCCGTTTAAATGCTCACGCTGATTGTTATTAAAATGATCTTCTAAACGTTTATTTTTTTCAATCAATTCAGAGAGCTTACCCATCGCAAGCGTGCCTTGTACAAGACCAAGCACCTGTTCGCCAAATTGTTGTTGAATATCCTCTAAAGTAATTAAACCTTCGCGCACACTTCGATATAACACTGCCGCTGACAATGTGTCTTCATCAACATGTAAATGCGCCAAAATATCAGCCATACCAATACCTGTACTAAAGGTATTGCTACGATGATGAACCGTGGTTTCTAATTCTTTTGCCAAGGTCAGCTCTGCAACTTTTTGAAGTTGCTTTAGCTCTGCCCCATCCAAAATATCACGCACTCGATCTAGCCAAGAGACCAGACCACTTTGCGCTTCAGCGGCATGTTCTACAGTCGTTTCCTCTGACAACTCATGGAGTCGTCCAGGTAACTGCTCACGTACTGTGACCATACCATTCTCCTCTGGATATGTAACTCATTCTCTAATCGTTTATTTCTTGGGTCTTTTCAAATTGCTCAATTTTTTCAAACAAGGCAATTGATTCAACATGCTCAGTATGGGTAAACATATCCATTACTGCCGCTTTTTTAAGTTGATAACCATATTGTGCCAGTACACCCGCATCCCTTGCCAGTGTTGATGGATTACATGAAACATAAACGATTCTTTTTGCTCCAAAATTAGGTACATATTGCATAACCTCAAACGCACCTGATCGAGGAGGATCAATTAATAATGCATCAAATCCCTGTTTTGCCCAAGAATGATGCGAAAAGTCTTTTGTTAAATCTTGTGAAAAGAACAATGCCTGAGACAATTGATTTGCTTTCGCATTCTCAGTTGCCCGTTGTACCATCTCATCACTTGCTTCAACACCAACGACCTGACCTGTCTCACCAACACAACGTGCTAAAGGTAAGGAAAAATTACCCAGTCCACAAAATAGGTCAAGCACTCTCTCCCCTTTCTGTAAATCTAGCAATTCACATGCCAAGTGAATCATCTTTGCATTTACATCACTATTTACTTGAGTAAAGTCTAAAGGTGAAAATGCAAATTTAACCGCAAACTCATCCAGACTGTAGTGCAAACGCATAGGTGCTTGAGCATCATCAACACGATGTAAACTATCTGCGCCCTTAGGTTGCAAATACAACTGCCAATCCTTTAGTAACGCAAATTGACGTAATTGGTTGACATCCGACACATTTAATTCATCCAAGTGGCGAATCAATAACGCTGTCTCGGTATCACCCATTGCTAATTCTATATGACCAATGTGGGCTTTGCCTGTTAGACTTTCGAGTAGTTTTCTCAACTCTACCAAACTTTCGGACAAACGCTGATCAAGAACATGACACTGCTGAATCGGTGTTAAATGATTACTGTGATGCTCACGAAAGCCCATCACCAAACGATTTTGTTTCGCAATATAGCGAACGCCCACTCGAGCACGACGGCGATAATCTATTTTTTCAGAGCGGATTGGATCTAACCATTGCTCTGGTTGTAAACCAGCAAAATGTTGTAAATGTGACTTCAACACATTCTGTTTTAATAAAATCTGTTCATCTGGATGAATATGTTGCAAGCTACAGCCACCACACACCCCAAAATGCGGACAAATCGGATCGACTCGTCCCACAGCCGCATCACTTTCTAGCTTAACCATATCCGCTTCTTCTAAACGAGAAGTTTGATTGCTAATCTTGGCTTGTACTGTTTCACCCACGAGAGCATAACGAATAAAAACCTTCTTACCATGCTTTTCTTTCGGATGATCAGGATGCGTTCCATAATGCGCAATCCCTCGCCCCTCATGAGAAAAAGCTTCGATTTGAAAGGTATATGTTGGATATTGAGCTGGGCGCTGTTTCGCTTTATGTTTCAAAAGATCAACCTAATTTTTTGGCGCAAACGTATTTGCGGTAAATACAGTATATTGCGATGTTTGTTGCCATACCTGTAAGAATTCTGTTTGTTGCGTTTGAGTTTGTAAATAATCGATCGTGGTTTGAAGCCAATGCTGATGATCATGTTGATTAAGCTGCCCTTTGAGCAACAACCAACGTAAATAGATCAACCATGTATTTAAAACATCACCTTCACAATAACTGGTCAGTTTTAACCATTGTTCAGTACGGACATACTCTGGCACATGATAACCAGTCTCACCACGTTTCCCAGGGAATCCTAAAAGGCAAGCAACATCATCAAGTTTTTGAAAATTTCGACCATTAAACATTGCCATCACATCCATCAAATCGACATGACGATGGTGATAACGGTTTTGATAGTTATTGAAACGCTTTTGGTTATCAATTTCACCCTGATCAAATAAACTAGACGCAGACAAACCATGATACATGGCGCGGAATAAAATCACAGGCAGATCAAATTGCGAGCCATTCCAACTGATTAGTGTCGGTTGCTTCTTATCAAAAATAGATAAAAATTTAGTCAACATTTCAGCTTCTGTATTTTGCTCCTGACTAAATGAAAAAAGTCGAACACCTTTTTCATCAATCCACAAACCAGAAATACACACAATTTCATGCAAAGGTAGGCGTTGAAAATCTATACCAGATTCTTGACGGCGAATCTTCGTTAATGCTTGTTCAACATCGGCTTCAGGTAAATCAAGATGGTAAAGATGAGCACCGGCCTTTAAATCGGTTAGTGTCTCAATATCAAAAACTAAAATTGGAAAACGTAAATTCATCTTGAAATCTCTTCAAATCCCTCCCAACCCACCTTTTATAAAGGGAAGTGTTCTCCCTCTTTTTAATAGAGAGGGATTAGGGGGAGATTTTAATCTTGAACTGAAAACAGCCCTGTTGACAAATAACGATCACCTCGGTCACAGATAATGCAAACAATCACAGCATCTGGATGTTCTTCAGCAATTTTAATTGAAGCCCAAACTGCACCACCAGAAGAAGTCCCTGCACTAATACCTTCAGTACGTGCTAACTTACGCATGGTTTTTTCTGCTTCGATTTGTGGAATATCAATAATTCGATCCACACGACGACGATCAAAAATAGTTGGAAGATATTCTTCTGGCCAACGACGAATCCCTGCAATGCTCGAACCATCAGATGGTTGTAAGCCCACAATTTGAATATCAGGGTTCTGTTCTTTTAAATACTTAGAGACCCCCATAATGGTTCCTGTCGTCCCCATCGAACTCACAAAGTGAGTAATTTTTCCGCCCGTTTGCTTCCAGATCTCAGGTCCAGTTGTGAGGTAATGTGCCTCTACATTGTCTGGATTACCAAATTGATTTAGGACAAAACCTTTGCCCTCAGCCTGCATTTGTAAAGCTAAATCGCGTGCGCCTTCCATACCTTGCTGTTGAGTCACTTCGATTAACTCAGCACCATAAGCCAACATTGCATCTTTGCGTTCTTGGCTCATGTTATTTGGCATGATCAGCTTCATTTTATAACCACGCATGGCTGCAACCATGGCTAAAGCAATGCCAGTGTTACCACTAGTGGCTTCAATTAAAGTATCACCAGGTTGAATTTGTCCACGCTTCTCTGCTTGAACAATCATGTTATAAGCAGGGCGATCTTTGACTGAACCAGCAGGATTATTACCTTCTAATTTCGCTAATACGGTAGCTTGAGTATGACTTGCTAAACGTTGCAAACGCACTAAAGGGCTTTTACCGACATAATAGTCTAGTAAAAATTCATCTGCTAAAAAATCAGTTTGCGTATTCGTCATGATCGACACCGATATTAAGGTGGCGACTATTGTATGAAAAAATAAGAAATACTGCACCTTTTCACTATGCTTTTTATTGGCTAGCCAATACCTCTGATTTCGGCAAAGCATGATAAGATGTTTCACAGAATGATAAATCTGACCGCGCTATGTCAAATTTCAATAAAACCCTATCTAAACGCTTACGGCTCAATCATGCTTATGGACAATTGATTGCACTTATTTTAGTGCCAATCGCTGTTCTAACAGGAGTTGGTATTTTATGGGTTCTATCTGAAACCACCAGTGCAGCAAAACAACAACAATATTCAGATGCTTCTGCGATCTTAGCTCGCTACCATCAAACCGCAGAAAAATTGCTGCAACTGGTACAACAACACCCCGATCAATATGATCGCGCTCAAAACATTATGCAAAAAATGTTTGATGAGAAAAACTTACAACGTGCTGTCATTATTGATAACCAAGGGCAAACCTATCTCAGTGTTGGTTATCAAAATAATCGTTTTTGGCCAACTTTTCCAAATAACAGTAATTTTTTTGGTCCAATCGCACATAACCACAACAGCATCTATGGTGCTAAATTGGCTGGTAGTAATAACGAATCGATTTGGCTCATGATTGAACTAGACAATCAGCCACTTGAGTTAGCTCGCTATAAAATTCTATTAGCCTTGGTCGTGACTGGACTAATTACCTTATTACTTTTATTACTCTGTTTAAACGTATTTTCAAGAATTTGGCTTGCGCCACTCTATGAAATTCGCATGCAAATGCAACGCTTAAATGCAGATACACTTGATCAGCATATCGTGGTGAACAGTACAGGTGAGTTACGCTTACTTCAGCGTGATATTGCCAATGTAGTCAAACGCTTACATTTTAGCTTCTTGGAGTTGAAAGAGCATACTGAACAAACCGAAGAGGACTTACGTCGTACATTAGATACACTCGAGGTCCAAAATATTACTTATCGTCAAGCACGTGACCAAGCGATTTCATCGAATCAATCTAAATCAGTCTTTTTAGCCAATATCAGTCATGAACTTAGAACACCTCTCAACAGTATTGACGGTTTTATTCACCTCTTACTGCGTCAGCAGAACTTAAGTAATGAACAGAACCTGTATCTTCAAACTATTCGTAAATCTTCAGCTCACCTTCTAGCACTCATTAATGATGTCCTCGATTTTTCTAAAATTGATGCGGGTAAATTAGAGCTCGAAACAGCGCCATTTGATTTGGAAGAAGCTATTTTTGATGTGATGGATATGCTTTCTCCGCTCGCAGCGCAAAAACATATCAATATGGCATTTTACTACGCTGAGAATATTCCACAGCATGTGGTTGGCGATGCCTTACGTTTTAAGCAAATTCTGACCAACCTCATTTCAAACGCCATTAAGTTCACTCCAGATGGTGAAATCATCGTTCGTGTACGTATGGAAGATGATGATATTGGACAATGCCTATTACATTTCAGCGTTCAAGATAGTGGTATTGGTCTCAGTGGTACCGACCGTAAAAAATTATTTGAATCATTCTCTCAAGGCGATGCTTCCGTTACTCGTCAATTTGGTGGTACAGGATTAGGCTTAGCGATTTCCAAACAACTTGTTCATTTGATGCATGGTCAAATTGGCTTTGAAGACAACCAAGAACGTGCCCCAACAGAAAAAGGTTCAACCTTTTGGTTTACGGCTTCATTTAAAGTGGATGAACAAGATGAATTTGTTGAGCATCCACATTTTGATCATTTACAAGTGGTCTCTTACCTTGCCCATCCTGCCACAGCGAGCGTGCTTCGTTCATATTTAGAAAACTACCGTGTCTCACATATCGAAACACAATCAATTTTGGATTTATTTAGTCGTCTGAATCATTTAAATCAGCAAGAAAATACATGGCTGATTGTTGACCATAGTGGTGATACAGAAGCCCTACTCAAAGAAATTCGTCAACGTTACCAAGGAAACTTAGCCGTTTACGGTTATCAAATGAGCCTTGAGCCGAACATGCTGAATGAATATCGTGCGCGCCCGCTCTACCAACCGTTGAGTCGTCGTGAACTAGTTCAGTTATTGGGAAATCAACCTATCTTCGAGCCAGAACCAGAAAACTTTAATGGTCAAGGATTACATATACTTGCTGTAGACGATCATTTACCTAACTTGATTGTACTGGAAGCATTACTTGGTGAATTGAACGTCACCACTACAAAAGCGCTCAGTGGGCAGAAAGCAATTGATATCATTCAAGCACGTATACAACAAAAATTACCGCCATTTGACTTAGTCTTTATGGACATCCAAATGCCAGTGATGTCAGGAATCGATACAACACGAGCAATTCGTTCCTTAGAGTCAACTTTAGATTCAGGCATGCAACTTCCGATTATTGCACTCACTGCACATGCTCTAGCAGACGAGAAGCAAAAATTACTCAAAGTTGGTATGAATGATTACGTAACCAAACCGATTCAAATGGAACAAATCATTCAAATCTTAACGCACTGGACGAAAAACAATTTCTCTTCTCAAGCAGCAAATACGGAACAAAAACGTTCGACTGAAACGATTGATCCTCAAATTTTGAATTGGCAACAAAGCATTCAACTAGCAGCGAATAAAGAAGATCTAGCACAAGATCTATTGAATATGTTGGTAGACAGTTTCGATACTGAACTTGCTGAAATGCAACAATTAATTGAAATGGAAGACTTTCCTCAACTGGAACATGTATTGCACCGTCTATATGGTGCTACTCGATACGTAGGAACACCGAATTTGCAACAGGTTTCTGGCGAGTTTGAACAATTCGTTTCAACCCTGCGTAAAGAACGACGTAAAGCAGACGACGGCTTTATTCGGGAAACAAATTATCGCTTTAATGAATTAAATACAGCCATTGAACAGGTACGACAAGCCGCAAATCTCATCTTACACGCCCATGACATTTAATGTGACTGCGGTGTCATGTTTCAGGTTAAAGACTCATGCTATGCTGCCCCAATCAAACACAATAAGAGTATGGTAAATGGCACTTTTACGCGTTGAAAAGAACAATGGGATTGCAACTGTTTCCTTAAATCGACCAGATAAACGCAATGCAATGAGTTTTGCATTATTAAAAGAACTGGTTGCAACAGCTAAAAAAATTGAGAAAGATCGTTCAATTCGTTGTGTCATCCTTACAGGTGAAGCACAGGTATTTAGTGCTGGTATCGACTTATCAGATCTAAATAATCCAAAAAATACAGCATTTGCAGCATGGGAACTGATCAAACCAGGACAAAGCTTATTTCAAAAAGCTTTTTTAATTTGGCAAAATTTGCCTATTCCTGTTATTGCAGCGATCGAAGGTTTTTGCTTTGGTGCAGGAATGCAGCTTGCACTCGCAGCGGATATTCGTATTGCGACTCCCACTACTAAAATGTCGATTATGGAAAGCCGTTGGGGCCTAGTACCTGACATGGGTTTAACGCGCTCATTAAAAGGACTGATCGGCGTTGATCTAGCCAAAGAACTAACGCTGACCGCACGTATCTTTGATGCAGAATACGCTAAAGAAATTGGTCTAGTAACACATTTAGATCAAGATCCATTAGCCAAAGCAAACGTGATCGCCCAAGAAATCTTACAGCGCTCGCCAGATGCAATTATGGCAGCGAAGCGAGTATTGGATGCAATGGAACATCAACCTGAAAAGGCTTTACGTTTAGAAAAACTGTGGCAGCTTAAATTACTTTTAGGTAAAAACAGTAGCCTTGCACGTAAAAAAGATAAGAATCCAGAAATTCAATTCTTGCCGCGCCAATATAAATAAGCACGAGGATAAATTCACATGCATGCGAATCAACAAACACCTATCGCGTTCTTAGGTATGGGTTTAATGGGTACACGTATGGCCTCTCGACTTCTTCAAGCTGGTTATACTGTAGCTGTATGGAATCGAAGCCAACATGCATGTGAAGCACTTATTCAACAAGGTGCAACTCAGTTAGAATTAAACAAGATTGCGAAATACCCTGTTATTTTAATATGTTTAGCGGATGATCAAGCTGTTCAAAGCGTTTTCGATCAAATCCAACCCTATTTAAAAGCAGAGCAAGTGATTGTTGATTTTTCTAGCTTGTCGGTAACCGTGACACAACAATTGGCGCAATCTGCCCAACAGCAACAAGTGACTTGGATTGACTCGCCTGTTTCAGGTGGGACTATAGGAGCAGAACAAGGTACATTAGTCATTTTTGCTGGTGGCGATGCGCACGTCATCCAAGCACTCGAGCCTATTTTTAAAGTCTTATCCCAACGTGTCACCCGTATGGGTGAAACAGGGACTGGACAAGCCACCAAAATTTGTAATCAATTAATTGTTGCAGCAAATAGCACTTTGATCGCAGAAGCTGTTGCATTAGCGAGCCAAGCAGGCGTAGATACCAACTTACTTGCCCCTGCTCTCGCGGGCGGTTTTGCAGATTCTAAACCATTTCAAATTTTAGCTCCTCGTATGGCAACCCATACTTTCGAGCCTGTGCAATGGAAAGTGCAGACCTTATCCAAAGACCTTAATAATGCATTAAAACTTGCACATAGTTTTAACCTAAATATACCTGTTGCACAAAAAGCTCTACTACAGTTACAAGCCCACCAAGAAAACGGCTTTGCTGATAATGATTTAGCGACTATTATTCAATATATAGAGCAATAATAATTGATTGAAGGAGATTGAATATGAGCCATCTTGCAGTCAATTTGTCGATGATTTTTACGGAAGTCCCTTTGATTGAGCGTTTTGCTTTAGCTCATGCACATGGCTTCCAACATATCGAAATTCAGTTCCCATATGAATTAGAAATTTTTGATATTCAAACTCAGCTTGAACAATACGATCTTTCCCTTTGCCTTCTTAATGTGCCTGCTGGCGATTTAATGCAGGGCGGTAATGGCCTAGCAGGTATTCCTGGAAAAGAAATTGAATTTCATCATGCCCTTATGCTTGCAATTCGTTATGCAAAGGCACTGAATGTTCCTCGAGTTAATATTTTAGCGGGTAAACAGCCTCAAGATGCTGACCTCTTACCTTGTTTAAATACCTTAGCAAGCAATTTGAAACTCGCTTGCCACATGCTCACTGAACAAGGTATTGAACCCGTTTTTGAGATGATTAATGGCACAGATATGCCACGCTTTCTAGTTCAGAATATCGCTCAAGCCCAAGAAATGCTGGAAGTCGTCAACCATCCTTCTTTAAAAATGCAATACGATTGTTACCATATGGCAATGATGGGCGAAGAGATTTTGGCTGGATTACAGGAAAATTTACATCAAATTGGACATATCCAATTCGCCGATTATCCAAATCGACATGAACCTGACACAGGAAATATTCCTTATAAGCAAATTTTTGACTGGTTACGTCAAAGTGACTATCAAGGTTATATTGGTGCAGAATACCGACCAAAAACTCAATCTGATCAATCCCTTGCATGGAAAGAAAAGTACTTTTCCAATGACGTGAATACATAAACTGTTACTGCTGAAATTTGAATTTTATAGAGAAAAACGGTATATTTGACGATGAGCAATTGTCAGGAAAATATACCCTCTATGAATTTAGAACCATCGCCCAGCGCTTCTAATTCTCACGACCTAAAAATCAAAACAGCAAACAAAGATGTACATGCTTGTTTAAAAGTTGTACATGAAGCCCTTACTGATGTAAAAGCCAAAGATATTCTAGAACTTGATGTAAGTTCTATTAGCAATGTTGCCGATGCAATTGTGATTGCAAGCGGAACATCTACTCGTCATGTCAAAGCACTTGCTGACAATGTTGCTGATGAAGCACGTAAAGCAGGTTTTCGCCCGATTGGTGTTGAGGGTGAACGAGACGCTGAATGGATCCTAATTGATCTAGGGTTCGTTGTTGTACACGTTATGCTACCTACCGCCCGTAAGTTCTATGACTTAGAAAGTTTATGGCGTGCACCAGAATCAGTAGCTTAATGCTCAAAAAAGCGACCCCAATTGGTCGCTTTTTTTATATTCATAATAACTGTTTTAAATCAATTTCAGGGTATTGTTGCTTCACTGTATTCTTAATCTGTGCATAAAGTTGATCAGCTTTATTTGGCCCATAAAAATCACAATAAATGGCATAAAAAATTGTAATCAGTTCCGCATAGAGTATTTGAGGTATTTGCTTAAGACAATTTTTTTCTGAACCATCAATAAACCGATAAGCAGCCAATAAGCGATGCTTCTTCATTTTTATCCCCAATTCATCTACAAACTCTAAATAATCATTTCGATGAACTGATTTTAAAATTGTGATAATAAAATCATAAAAAGCTTGAAATAGATCTACAGGCTGCTCTTCTTCCGTAATCACCACCTCTAGATCTTCTTTAAGCTCAAGATGTTGTTGCTTTTCAACAATCGATATTTCATGCAAGACCTGACGCAACATGTCTTTGCGGAGCAACCGCAACTCATGTGTTGTACAAATTTCACTTAAAAAACGGTTTAATACAAAAGAAGGCTGATGTCCATATTCACTTTCCCAATACTGTAAAACACGTTGCAACACGGTATCTGGCAAAAATTGGGATAATCCTTTTGTGACTGCCTGCTTCTTTTGTTCAATTGTCAGTTCAACCATAGCGATCACCCCTTAATGTCGATGAGTGATGTTTTCAGTCTCAAAAGTCACATCTCTTTGAAACTCAGGATAAGATAACTCCGCATGTTCAGTGTAGTCCAAACCACGTTGTTCATGCTGTTGTGAAACTCGCAAACCACCTAAGAGCTTATCAAGTAATTTAAACATAATAAAAGATGCACCAAATCCCCAAATCAATGCAGCTCCCACACCTAAGGCTTGAACAAGAATAATATCTAAATTAAATAGTGCTTTTTCAAAGAAAATACCTGCGGCTAATGTCCCCCATGCACCACAAACACCATGAACAGTCACTGCATCCACAACATCATCTAATTGCATCTTTTCTATAAATTGTGGAACAAAGGTAATTAAAAATCCCGCGATTGCCCCTGTGATAATGGCAAACGGCGGTGACATTGTGGCACATCCTGCCGTAATTGCGACTAGGCCTGCTAATGAAGCATTAATCGTATGACGCATCAAGACTGCTTTTGATTGAAGCAGTGCAAGAATCATGTAAGTTGAAGCTGCCGCACACGCAGCAAGATGTGTATTCAGTGCAATACGCCCAATACTAACACTGGCTGCAACGGTTGAGGCGGCATTAAAACCAAACCAAGCAAACCACAAAATAAAGCCCCCTAATGCAACAAGAGGTAAGTTATGTCCTGCTAAAAAATGGCTTTGCCCTTTGCGACCAAATCGACCTAAACGTGGTCCTAACACGATAATGCCTGCCAGTGCCACCCAACCACCAATTGAATGCACGACTGTTGAACCTGCAAAATCAATAAAACCTAGAGCTTTTAACCAACCATCTCCACCAAACAATCCTCCCCAAGCCCAACTTCCAAATATCGGATAAATCACACCGCTGACAAAGATTGCACTCACCACATAGGCCACAAAATGTATTCGCTCTGCCATCGCACCACTTGCAATCGTGGTTGCTGTTGCTGCAAACATCATTTGGAAAAATAATAAATTCCAATGCCAGTCATCTAATTGACTCGGCATAAAATATCCCCACCCTATCCAGCCTGTTTGATTTAAACCGAACATCAAACCAAAACCAAATAGCCAGAAAATGATGCCGCCTATACAGGTATCCATATAATTTTTCATAAGAACATTAACGGTATTCTTACTACGAACAGATCCACTTTCGATTAAAGCAAATCCTGCTTGCATAAAGAAAACTAAAATTCCACCAACAACCACCCACACGCTATCCAAGGAAAGGCGAATTTCTTGAATATTAGATGTAGTTTCGGCAAAAGTAGCGGAAGAGAGAAACAACAGAAATGGCAAAATCAATACGACATTTTTCATATAATTCCCCTAAAAAGAACAAGAAATTAAATGCAAAGAGAATGCCAAAACAAACTTCATTTATTCAAAAAATTTATTGGTTTATATTTATCTATCATAAAAAAGCGATTTAACATTCATATTGATGATTAAAGTTTTTTACTCAAAGTACAAAGATGAGCTATTGGTAATTTTAAAAAATTGACATGACAAATTGTCAAATTTAACGCACTATAACACCACCTTAGAACTCAGTTAATAAAAAGTATCACAGGAGTAACACATGAAGGTCTTGATTACAGGTGCAAATACAGGAATTGGCTTTGCTACAGCGGAGCAATTGGTCAAACAAGGACAGCATGTCATTCTTGCCTGCCGCAATCCTCAAAAAGCACAAGCTGCACAAGAAAAATTACGTAAACTTGATCAAGCACAAGTAGACTTAGTTTCACTTGATTTAAATAGTCTTGAACAAACCCGAAAAGCAGCAGATCAAATCGCTGATCAATATGGCAATCTAGATGTTTTAATTAACAATGCTGGTCTTTTTGCCAAAACCAAGCAACTCACCGCTGATGGATTTGAACAACAATTTGGAGTGAATTATTTAGGACATTTCCTTTTAACTCAAAAATTACTCCCAGTTCTAGAAAAAGCACCTAAAGCCCGAATCGTACACCTTGCTTCAATTGCACATTGGGCGGGTTCAATCAAACCAAATAAATTTCGTGCTGAGGGTTTTTATAATCCACTGTTTTATTATGGCCAATCTAAACTTGCAAATCTATTGTTCAGTAATGCACTAGCAGAAAGAATGGCAAACAGCACAATTACCAATAATGCTTTACATCCAGGCGGTGTTGCTTCTGATATTTATCGTGAACTGCCAAAGCCTGTTTATGAAGTGATGAAAATTGGTTTAGTGCCAACCTCGGTTCCTGCAAAGTTAATTACCGAAATGGCAAGTGGAGATAATTGGGAAAACCGCAATGGCGAATATGTCAGTGCTCATATGCCAGATTGGAAATCACCACACGCTAAAAACCAACAGCTTGCACGCGATCTTTATGCTCAGTCTATGGATCTGGTAGAAAAATATCTTTAATTAAATTGAAAATAAAAAAGCCACCCAAGGGTGGCTTTTACAATCTTAATGAGGTCAGATTAGTGACCACCACCATTAATTGCTTTTGTCATATCTTCCACAACTTTCTTCGCATCACCGAAGATCATCATCGTTTTTTCGTTATAGAACAAGTCATTGTCTAAGCCAGCATAACCTGTTGCCATAGAACGCTTGATCACCATGATGGTACGTGCTTTATGCGCTTCAAGGATCGGCATACCATAGATTGGTGATGTCGGATCATCTTTCGCCGCAGGGTTAACTACGTCATTCGCACCAATCACAAGTACTACGTCTGTTGCAGGGAAGTCTGAGTTAATCTCATCCATCTCTAAGATGTCTTCATATGCAACATCAGCTTCAGCAAGTAATACGTTCATATGACCAGGCATACGCCCAGCAACTGGGTGAATCGCGAAGCGAACTTTTACGCCTTGCTCTTTCAAAATTTCACACAATTCTTTTACAGCATTCTGTGCACGACCTTGCGCCATACCATAACCAGGTACGATCACAACGCTGTCTGCATTTGACATCAGGAAGCCTGCGTCATCTGCTGAACCAGAACGGTGATTACGTTGAACTTGCTCACCTTTATCTGCTGATGCAACTGCTGCACCACCCATCGCACCACCAAACAAGACGTTGATGATTGAACGGTTCATCGCCTTACACATGATGTAAGAAAGAATCGCACCAGAAGAACCTACAAGCGAACCCGCAACGATCAACATATTGTTTTCAAGTGTGAAACCAATACCTGCCGCAGCCCAACCAGAGAATGAGTTCAAGAGTGATACCACAACTGGCATATCACCACCACCTACTGGCGCAATCCATACCCAACCAAATGCAAGTGCAAGTGCTGTCATTGCCCAGAATGCAGTCATGTTACCCGTAGTAAAGAAGTAGAAACCACATGCAAGCATCGCAATAAAGATTGTTGCTTGAACTGGTTTAACCCATGCACCAGAAATTGTTTTTGCCCATTTCTTCGCAGCCAATTTACCGTAAGCAAATACCGATGCAGTAAATGTAATCGCACCAACGAAACAGCCAACAAACAATTCGAATAAATGAACTGGACTCATATGTGCGTGTTGAACACCAGCAGCAGTTAAAGCAGCTTCATTTTGTTCAAACAACACATTGAGTTGGTTGTTGTGCAGAATCGCAGCAATCGCAATTAATACCGCAGCCAAGCCCACAAGAGAGTGCATCAATGCAACCGTCTCAGGCATTTGCGTCATTGGAACTGTTTTCGCACGTGCGATACCAACAACAGCACCCAATACCATTGCACCGCCAATCATCCAAACTACTGGATGTTCAGCAACAAAGAAGGTTGTTACTACAGCAATCGCCATTGCGATCATACCGTAGCGGTTACCTGCAATTGCAGTCTTAGGACCAGACAAGCCACGTAAAGTTAAGATAAAGAGGACAGCACCAATCAGGTAGAACCAATCCGCATAGTCTCGAATAAATTCCATTGCTTAGCCCTCTTTTTTCTTTTGCTTCGGCTTGAACATTTCAAGCATACGAGCAGTTACAGCAAAGCCACCAAAAATGTTGATACTTGCCAAGAACACAGCAACAGCACCTAGGATGCTTACAACATTTACACTTTGGAATGCTACATTGGCATCAACACCAATTGCAGGCATACCTACAGTCTGGATCATCGCTCCAACCACAATAATTGAAGACAACGCATTCGTTACTGCCATTAATGGTGTATGTAACGCTGGCGTTACACCCCACACCACGTAATAACCTACGAAGATGGCAAGGACGAAAATTGTAATCGTTTCAACCATGAGAACTCTCCTTAACCGCGCTTGAGCAGTACTTGACCGCCATGAGTCACGAGTAACGCTTTTTGGATTTCTTCTTCTGGATTAATCGCAAAGTTTTTGTCTTTGTCGAATAATGTTTCAAGGAAGTTAAAAACGTTACGTGCATACAATGCAGATGCTTCAGTTGCAACTGTGCCTGGAATGTTTGGAATACCCAAAATTTTCACACCATTTTCAGTAACAACAGTTTCGCCTTCTTTAGAACCTTCAACGTTACCACCCGTTTCAACTGCCATATCTAAAATGACAGAACCCGGTTTCATCTTGGCAACAGTTTCAGCTTTGATCAGACGCGGAGCATTACGACCCGGAATCAATGCAGTCGTGATTACGATGTCAGCATTTGATACAGCTTTATCTACAATCGCAGCTTGATCTTTGATGTATTGCTCACCCGGCTGCCAACCATAACCGCTTTTCGCAGCTTCAGCAGCACGTTGTTTTTCTTCGTCTGACATTGGTACGTCTAACCATTTACCACCTAAAGACTCAACTTGTTCTTTAGCAGTTGGACGTAAGTCAGTTGCTTCTACAACTGCACCTAAACGTTTTGCAGTCGCAATCGCTTGAAGACCAGCAACACCAACACCCATGATCACGACACGTGCAGGTTTTACGGTACCCGCAGCAGTCATTAACATTGGGAACATACGTTGATATTCAGCCGCAGCTAACAATACAGATTTATAACCCGCTAAGTTTGCTTGAGAAGAAAGTACGTCCATGTTTTGTGCGCGTGAAAGCGTACGAGGAAGTAACTCTAAAGCAAAAGCAGACACTTGCTGAGTAGCAAACTGGTCTAATTCTGGATTGCGGTAAGGGTCAAACATAGCTACTACAGTTGTATTCGCCGCAAGTTTTTGAATTTCGTCACCGCTAGGAGCACGTACCTTCAAAATAATTTGGCTGCCTGTATAAGCATCGTCCGTAATAGTTGCGCCAACTTGTTCATAAGCACTGTCAATATAGGCTGCTTTAACACCAGCGCCACGTTGAATGACAATGCTATGACCTGCGTTAATCAACTTCTTAACTGTTTCTGGTGTTGCCGCTACACGACTTTCACCTGCAACAGTTTCGGTTGGGATTCCGATCTGCATGAGCGTTCCTCAAGCTAGTTTTTCTTAAGTAAACATCGCGAGTAGCAATGTTTCCCCCAGGAGTATTCTTTGTTGAATTTTGGATTCTAATGGAACTTTTTTAAAATTCCACCCAATATTTATTTAATAAATACCTATATTTTGAACTGATGATTCAGATTAATGTTTACAACTTGTATAATCAGCATGTTTGCCTGCTTATAAGTAAAAACACTTTATCTTTATATACTATATGAGTAAGTCTGATTATTTAGACAAACTCACCAGCTCACTGTCTTTTCAGTCATCAACTACTGATAAAAAAGTAAGGTACAAATAACAAATCAGGGCTTTGTTGCATCAATGACTCATAATCAATACAAATTACTTATCTGGTTTAGATATTGAACGTATTGTGATTTATAAATCATCCGAATCTGCATCATAATCATGCAATTAATCGGTGGGATTGGCTTCTTAGAACATTTATAGCGTTTTTAGAGCGACTTCGATCTAATTTTGACAGATAAAATCATCGATTAGTAAAGACTAAGCAAATCATTCAAAATGATCCAAAGATGCGTATAGCGATCAATAAAGATAATTATCAAAAATAAATGTAAAAATTTTAAATGGCATTTTTTCAAGTGATATTTGTATGATTTTGTCTAATCAAATCCCAAAAATTGCACAAAATTAGTGCAACAAAATCATCTTTTAAAGTTCTGACTCATTTTTTTGATTCAATAAAAATAAAATTTCTTGAAAATGTGCACCCATTGCCTCCTCTGCAAGACAATCTTCAGGATTTCGCAAAGGACATTGCTCCAAAGACAAACAACCACAACCGATACATTGATCCAATTGTTGGCGTAACTGCAACAACATCATGATTTGCTGATCCAATTGCCCTTGCCACTCTTGTGACATAATTTGCCAATCTTTTTTCGTAGCCACTTGTTGCTTTGGTAAGATACTCAGCGTTTGTTTTATTTGTTTTAAACTGATCCCAACCTGTTGAGCTGCTTTTATAATTGCAATTCGCCTAAGCATCGCACGCTGATACCTACGCTGATTCCCCTCCGTTCTAGTACTCCAAATCAGATCTTTTTCTTCATAAAAACGAATTGTTGGAACACTTACGCCGCTACGTTTTGCAAGTTCTCCTATGCTAAGCCATGTTTCTGGGGAATATTGTTTCAAAATTTCCTTGACCTCTAGTTAACTTGAGCTTTGATACTAGCACATATCAGATTTTATGAAGATGTACCGTAATGAATAAAATAAATACTCAAGCCTTTCAAATAATTAATCCTGAAGTGCTCTATCATCCTAAAAGCAATGGATATAGTCATATTGCTGTTGTCAAACCGAATATGCGAATTATTCATCTCGCGGGGCAAGGTGGAGAAAATAAAAATGGTGAACTTTCACCTTTTTTTGACCAACAGGTACAACAAGTCTTCTATAATATTCAACAGGCTTTAGCCTCAGTTCAAGCAACGCTTTCAGATATTGCCGTGTTACGTGTTCTGATTGTTGATCATGACGCTCAGAAACATCAGCTGGTGATTAAAACAATAGTGGATCTTTGGAAAACTCATGAATTCCCTGTTTGTACACTTATTCCAGTCACAGGCTTAGCATTACCAGAAATGCAAATTGAAATCGAAGCGACTGCGTATACTGCCTAAGAACCAGAGAAGAGAATATTATGTCAAACACCCAAAATATTAGTCAAAATAAAGCCTTACTCTGGTTTATGGCAGCAGCATGTGGTTTATGTGCAGGTGCAAACTATTATAGTCAACCCTTAATTCACTCCATTCAGCAATTTTTTGCGGTTACAGAGGGGCAAGCAGCTCTGACTGTAACTTTTGCTCAGGTTTCTTACGCGCTCGGCTTGCTCTTTATTGTTCCAATGGGCGATGTCGTTAATAAGACAAAATTTATTCCTCTCTTAATGGCATTATGTGCGGTAGGCCTATTTATTTGTGCTTTCTCTGTGAATTTACCAATGCTTTGGATTGGTACAATTCTAGTTGGACTATTTTCTGTCGCTGCTCAAGTTTTAATTCCACTCGCAACCATGACTGTTGAACCAGAAAAAACAGGTGAAGTTGTTGGCTTTCTCATGAGTGGTTTATTGGTTGGTATTTTACTTTCCACAAGTCTTGCAGGGCTCTTTTCAAATTTGTTTCATTGGAAAGTCATTTATGTCGTGAGTGGTATTTTAATGTTGATTTTGGCTTATGCACTCAAAAGTCGACTCCCATATGTTATGCGAATCAAAATGGATTACAGACAAATTTTTGTCTCTATGGCTGCATTATTAAAACAAGAAAAACGTTTGCTATTACGTGCATTGACAGGTGCTTTTGCATTTGCAGCAGTCAGTATTTTGTACTCAACGATTGCGTTATTGCTCACAGCAGCACATCACCTTCCGGATCTTGTGATTGGAATGGTTAGCCTTGTCGGTATCTTCGGCGCATTATCAACTCAATATATAGGTCGCTACGCTGACCAAGGTTATACCAAACAATTAACTTGGATCGGTTGTGGCTTGTTCATCCTCAGTTGGATTTGTTTCTATTTTGGACAAACTTTTCTATTCAGCTACATTCTTGGATTTGCCGTTATCCAATTGGCTTTAGCGCTTGTCCATACCAGTAATCAAAGTATTATTTTCCGCTTAAGACCTGATGCAAAATCTCGAATTAATGCCATATATATGACGGCGTATTTTACAGGCGGTGCTTGTGGCTCTGCACTTGGGATTTTTTCATGGAATCATGGTGGTTGGACAATGACTTGCCTCGCTGGAATAAGTCTTGTTTTTGCCTGTATGCTTTTTAGTTTATTGGATAATTACTTAATTTATAAAAATGAAAATACTGCAAATAATTGCTAGGCTTCCAACTAAAATCACTTATCAATCAATGCATACTAACAATATCTTTGAGCATCAAAAACGCACCCCAAAACAATCAGCTTAATGCTCATTATTTTGGGGTTACCATTTTATTAGCCAATATCACAGCTAACTACTTTTGAGAATCAATAACTTTTAATGATTCATAATAAAAAAGTATTCACGGTAATATTTTAATTCAGCAATCGAATCACGAATATCGTCCATCGCCAAATGTGAAGCATTTTTCTTTAAACCACTCATAATTTCAGGTCTCCAGCGTTTCGCTAACTCTTTCACAGAAGACACGTCTAAATTACGGTAATGGAAAAATTGTTCCAACTCTGGCATTAAACGATGCAAGAAACGGCGATCTTGGCAAATCGAATTACCACACATTGGTGAAGATTTTGGATTGACCCATTTCTTTAAGAACTCAAGTGTTTGCTGCTCTACATCTTGTGCATTCAACTTGCTGCGACGTACGCGTTCGATTAAACCAGATTGACCATGTTGCTTGGTATTCCACTCATCCATTGCATTCAAAATAAGATCTGATTGATGGACAGCTAGAACAGGCCCTTCAGCTAAAATATTAAGGTTGTCATCTGTAATAATTGTTGCAATTTCAATAATTTTGTCGTTATCAGTATCAAGACCTGTCATTTCAAGGTCAATCCAAATTAATCGTGTATCTGGGGTGCTGCTCATAGATGGCGATTCTAAAGTGCTTAAAAACATCAATAGTAGCAAATTAATTACATCTTGGCTGTAATTCTATAGTGGCTTCATGCTATTTTTGCGGTCTTCAAAGTGTGGATTTTTTGGGACATGAATGGCTTTAATTCGTAAGCGTCGTTTAACTGAACAACAACAGCGTCGTATTGAGAAACAACACAAATCACGTCAAGACGACATTGATACATCGCAAGATTTAGATGGACTGGTTGTTCAGCATTATGGTCGTCAACTCGAAGTGCAAGCCTTATCGGTTCCAGAACAGCATCCTGAAAAACCACAAATTGCCGAAGGCGAACCAGAGCCATTCTGGAAACCAATCGAGTTAGATAGTATCTGGCGCTGTCATACTCGTACTAATTTAGAACTATTGGTTACAGGTGATCGAGTCAAGTGGCAAGCAGATCCAAATACGGGCTTGGGTATTATTACTGCGATTTATCCAAGACAATCATTGCTCACTCGACCAGATCGTTATCATAAAGTTAAACCTGTTGCGGCAAATATTAGTCTGATTGTGATTGTATTTGCGCCGTTACCAGAACCCGCTCCAACATTGATTGACCGTTATCTAGTGGCCTGTGCCGATGCCAACATTCCTGCGCTATTGGTACTCAACAAATCAGATTTACTGACTGACAATGATCCTATTCTCACAATGCTCAGTGAGTATGAAACTTTGGGTTATGAAACCCTGATTTGTCATTCTCGTGGTGATCTATCTGAGTTATCTACACGTTTGGATAATGAGACGGTAGCGTTCGTTGGGCAGTCTGGTGTCGGTAAAAGCTCGCTCATCAATACCATCGTTCCAGATGCTGCACAGAAAACCAATGTGATTTCCGAAAATTCAGCACTTGGTCAGCACACCACCACCTCAACGCGTTTGATCAAATTTGGAACAAACGGTGCGCTCATTGATTCTCCTGGAATTCGAGAATTTGGGCTATGGCATCTCAGTTTAGAAAAGGTACGTACAGGTTTTCCAGACATCGAAGCATATTTAGGGCTGTGTCAGTTCCGTAACTGCACCCATACTCATGAGAAAAATTGTGCCCTAAAACAAGCGGTTGATGCAGGCGAAATTTTGCCACGTCGTTTAGACAGTTACTTACGTCTCATTGACGAGATTCAAGAAGCGCAGCAAAAAAGTTAGTTTTCTTCAAGTTTTGCCCTTGAACTAACATTTTTGATCACCATAGAGATAAGTTATACTCAGGGTCAATTTTGATTTTAACTTTAGGTGACTTGTGGAACGCTGGTTAGAGTTTATGGGGAATCACCCCTTCTTGTTTGGTGCGCTCGGCGTGTTAATTGTGTTGTTCTTTATTTTAGAAGGACAACGTAATGGTCGTAAAATTTCACCACAATCACTTGGTATTTTGGTCAAGGCAAAAAATGCCATGTTGATCGACTTACGTGATGCGAAAGATTTCCGCGATGGCCATATCAGTGGTAGTCAAAATATTCCATATAGCCAAATCACTAGTCACATTGATGAGTTAAAAGCAAGTGATCGTCCATTGGTATTTATTTGTAACTTAGGGCAAGTTGCAGGCTCTGCATTGCAAAAAGTTGCTCATACGGATAGCTATCGTTTAGATGGTGGTATTAGCAACTGGAAAGCTCAAGGCTTACCTTTAGTGAAAAGTAAAACCAAAGCTTAAGGAGAGATGAAATGACAACCTCAAACGTCACAATTTATTCAACGCTTTCTTGTCCATATTGCGTACGCGCAAAACAATTATTGGAGCGAAAAGGCGTTGCTTATAAAGAAATTAATCTTTCCAACGAAGCCCCTGAAGTTCGTATTGAGTTAATGCAACGTACCAATCATCGTACTGTGCCTCAAATTTTTATTAAAGATCAATTTATCGGTGGTTTTGATCAACTTTATGCTTTAGAGCGTGAAGGTAAACTCGACCAATTATTAGCTTAACAACACTCCAAGATTTAAGGAAAAACAATGAGCGAAGAACAAGTTCAACCACAACTCGCGTTAGAACGTATTTATACAAAAGACATTTCTTTTGAGGTTCCTGGTGCGCAAGTATTTACTAAACAATGGCAGCCAGAACTCAATATCAATTTATCTTCTTCAGCAGAAAAAATTGATCCAACACACTACGAAGTGTCTTTAAAAGTTGTGGTTCAAGCAAATAATGAAAATGAAACTGCGTTCATCGTTGATGTAACTCAATCAGGTATTTTCCTTATTGATGGTGTAGAAGAAGATCGCCTTCCTTACATCTTAGGTGCATACTGCCCAAATATTCTATTCCCATTCTTACGTGAGTCTGTAAATGACTTAGTCACTAAGGGTAGCTTCCCACAATTGTTACTTACACCAATTAACTTTGATGCTGAGTTCGAAGCAAACATGCAACGTTTACAAGCGGATGCTGATGCACAGGGTCAAGCATAATCAAGCTGATCATTGTATTAAAAAAGGACTGATTTTCAGTCCTTTTTTATTGTCAAATAATCAATCAACAATTGTTCTAAAGGTCAAATTAACTCTAGGTGTGGTCACTTTCTTGGTTGGGGGTAAACGATGTAGCCAGTAGCTTTGAGTCGTATCTTTCATGACCAATAAACTGCCATGCTCTAAGTACAACTCGACTTTTTCTTTACTGTGTTTATGTTTAAATGCAAATTTTCTTTCTGCCCCAAAACTGAGTGAAGCAATTGCACCATCTCTTTTAAGATCTGTTTCATCATCACTATGCCAAGCCATGCCTTCTTCACCTGTGTGATAAAGATTGAGCAGACATGAGTTAAATAATTCACCTGTTAAGCTTTCGACAAGTACCTTTAATTCGAGTAATTCTTTTGTCCAAGGTAATGCATATTTATTGATATTTGAATAGGTATATTCAAATGCCTGATCACCATACCAAGCCACTTTTCTTTTGGTGATGATTTTTCGCCCAAAAATGATTGCTTGATCATTTTCCCATGCAATATTTTGCATGAGCTTGTCAAAATAATCATCTGCTCTCAAATTTGGAATCACTTTTCCATAATATTGAACAGTGCCTTGATAGGGTAAATAGTTATGACTTGGATCCGCATCAATATCAAATAGTTGCATGGATATGTACGCCCTCCCAAGCAATCATTGCCGTTTTTCTCACTTGTCCCCATTCATATCCGCCGAATGCACCTGTCGATTGAATCACACGATGGCATGGAATCAGAAAAGCAATCGGATTACTACCAATTGCGGTACCCACCGCACGTGCGGCTTTAGGATGATCAATCGATTTTGCAAGCTCTCCATAAGTCGTAAGTTGACCCATTGGAATTTTGAGTAAAGATTGCCAAACCTTCAACTGAAACGCTGTCCCTTTTAAATGTAATTTAATCTTGGCCAATTGATTATGATCTGTCTGGAATAGGGCTAAAGCACTTTGTTGAAGTGAATCTGATTGAGCAATAAACATTGCTTTAGGAAATTGTGCTTTTAAATGCTGTAAAGCTTCTGTTGGATTTTTCACAAATGTTAAAGCACAAATCCCCTTGGATGTTGAAGCAACTAAAACCTCACCGAATAATGTTTCTGCAAATTGATAAGAAATTGTTAAAGCTTCACCACCATTTTTATATTCAGCAGGTGTCATTCCTTCAATCTGAAGGAAAAGATCATGTAATCGACTGGTACTCGATAAACCTGTGGCAAAAGTCGCATCAAAGATACTGCCCTGTTGCTGCTTCAGAATCTGTTTTGCATATTCAATACTGGTATATTGCAAAAATTTCTTAGGGCTCGTCCCCACCCATTCTGTAAACAGACGCTGAAAATGTGCTGGGCTCAAATGAATATGAGCTGCCACCTCTTCAAGTTGTGGCTGCTGCTGAAAATTTTGTTGAATATAAGCAATTGCTTGAGCAACTTTCTGATAATGTTGTTGTGAGGACATAGACCACCTCTCATCATTCACATTTTCACTGTATCAATTTTAAAATGCAGTGAAAATCTGAATCATGCTAAGTTTAAGTTTTTGTTTATTCTTCTCTCTGTACAAATAAAAAACTGCGCTCATTCAAGCACAGCTTTTAAAAGATAGAACATAAAATACTTTAGCTCATTACAAGGGATGACTCATCAATCATATCGATGAGATTAGTGTGTATAGTATTTATGCCCCTGATCACGTAACTCGGCAATTTTTTTGCCTTGTTTTTTTGCTTCATCTAATTTACCTGCTTGAACAAGTACTTTAGCCTTATCAATCTCAACAATAATTTGATCAAATAAAGCTGTTGAGGTCGGTACTTTGTCCGTTGTATTTGCAGCTAATTTATATTGTTTTGAATGCGTTGCTGCATTACGCATATTATTTAAAGCAGTTGTCGCTGCTTGTGGATTTTCAGCTTGGTTAAACGCTTTATAGTTTTTACCTAAAGCTTTCATATCATCAGATAAACCCGCAGCCATAACGGTGCTGCTAAGGGCAAGAGAAGACAACATAATCACGGTGGCTAAAGTTTTTTTAATCATCAAGATATCCTATCGAAAACTGTGGCTGTAGATGGCTGATCAGAAGCAAAATTCATTGAACTCTGATTTGGCTGCATATATTGCTGCGCTGTTTTAGCATACATAAAAAATGCAACGATTTCGTTGCATTTTAATAAAAGGATATGTGTGCAGTCATAGGATGTAGACATTTTAATCACACACGCCATGATCTGTTCTGTAGAAGATGTTATTCATAACGTTACTAGCCTACTTTATGATGGCAGATCCAAATAAAGAACCATAATAAGAGAGAATAAAATGCCGATCACACCTTTACATTTAGGAATTGGCTGTTGTTGTAAAGCAATTGGTCAACAACGATTTAGCATGATGATTTTTGCAGGTACACAGGTTTTAATGGATATTGAACCTTTATTGGGTTTGATCTATGGGTGGCAATATTTACACCTATATACACATAATTTAATGGGCGCGACTCTCATAGGTAGCATTGCTCTCCTAATCGGTAAACCCATCAGTGAATGGGGGTTATCAATTATAAGTCATAGAAAATGGAGTATCTCATGGAAAACTACTGCGATCAGTGCCTATATCGGTAGTTTTAGTCATATTCTCTTAGATGCCTTCATGCATCATGATGTTTATTTGTTTTATCCGTGGATATTGCAAAATCCATTATTAGGCTTAATTTCTTATTCAATTATTTTTTATGGTTGTGTATTCAGTGCCATTTTAGGCAGTTTATGCTGGTTCATTATTTTGAAACTAAAGAAGAAGGGAGTGTAAAACACTCCCTTCTTCCATTCTATAAACGGCGCCGTAATGCATCCGCAATTGACTCCACCAATTGTTGTGAAATCTCTTGTTTTGATGCTTTCTCTAATTCGCGTTTTTGCATATGGTAAGACTGGGCAAAGAAAACCGTCATTGCATTTTCGTCTGAGGCAAAACCAATATCAGGGCGTGATACATCATTACACGCAATCATATCGAGTTTTTTAGCAACCAATTTTCCTGCTGCATATTGCTCAACATTTTGGGTTTCAGCTGCAAAACCAACCATAAATGGACGTTGTTGTTGCTCTGCAATCGTCGCCACGATATCTGGGTTCTTCACTAAAGCGACTGCAAGTTCATCACCTGCTTTTTTAATTTTATGTTCTGCAACTTGAGCCACGCGATAATCAGCAACTGCCGCCGTCGCAATAAAAATATCACAACCTTCTTTAAGCTGATTCATACTGACATCAAGCATTTGCATGGCTGAACTTACATTAATTCGTTGTACACCATTTGGTGTATCTAAACTCACTGGACCTGCAACTAAAGTGACTTTTGCACCAGCTGCGTAACAAGCGGCTGCTAGTGAAAAACCCATTTTACCAGTACTGTGATTGGAAATATAACGAACAGGATCAATTGCTTCTCGTGTCGGACCAGCTGTAATAGTGACACGTTTACCAGCCAATAAGCCAAATTTTTCAGCAATCGCACGCTGAGCTTTATGAAAATATGCAGCAACTTGACGTGCCAAATCTTCAGGTTCAGGCATACGTCCTAAGCCGACATCACCACATGCTTGTTCGCCGGCATCAGGCATAATGACATGTACACCATCTTCAACCAAAGTTTGCAAATTACGCTGAGTCGCTTTCGCTGCCCACATTTGTTGATTCATAGCAGGTGCAACCCACACAGGAGCTTTCGTTGCTAAATATAACGTGCTCAGTAAATCATCTGCCAAACCATTGGCAAATTTTGCAATGCTGTCACAACTTGCTGGTGCAACCAAAACGAGATCGGCCCAACGCGCCAATTCGATATGCCCCATGCCTGCTTCTGCTTCAGGATCCAATAATTCAGTATGTACAGGATTACCTGACAAAGCTTGGAAAGTGAGCGGTGTAATAAATGCTTGTGCGCCGTGCGTCATTACGACACGAACATCGAAACCAAAATCTTTTAAACGGCGTACTAAAATCGCACTTTTATAGGCAGCAATACCACCAGTAACCGCTAATATAATGTTTTTATGTGGAATAACACTTAGATCAAAGCTCACAAACAGGATACCTTACTGTTGCAGTGGCGCTCACAATAGCATTAAATACGGTCATACCCAAGTGATGTACTTGGAAAAATCATCATCATAAAAAAATTACGTGAATAAAAATGAATCAATCTATAAAAACTTGGCCTGAACAAGAACGCCCACGTGAACGCTTATTACTACAAGGTGCGCAAAGCTTATCTGATGCAGAACTTTTAGCAATTTTTCTACGTTCAGGCTCAAAGCAACATTCTGCGGTTGAACTATCTCGAATTCTGATTCAACATTTTGGCGGCTTAAATCCAATTTTTGATGCTTCACTTGAGGACTTATCTCAATTTAATGGAATTGCATCCACCAAATATGCCCAATTAATGGCCGTCAAAGAGTTAGGAAGACGTTACCTACATAATTATTTTCATCAACAACGTTTATGTCTAGATACCTCAAGCTTAGTACTCGATTATTTACGCTATGAACTTCAAGGTGAAAAACAAGAGGTATTTGCTGTATTGTGTTTAGATGCTGAGCTGAGAAAACTACATTTTAAAAAACTCTTTTTTGGTTCACATCATTCATGCAGCCTTTCACTGAATCAAACCTTACGTTATGCCTTACAACAACAGGCTTGCCAAATCGTGGTTGCACATAATCATCCTTATGGTGTTGCTCAACCTTCACCAGAAGATATTTATCTGACTCAGCAACTCAAACAAGCCTGTAAACTCGTTGAAATTAAACTGATTGATCATTTCATTATTGCGCCTGATGCTCATTTTTCATTTTCTGAACAACAACTACTCAGCCCTATTCAAATCAAGCAATCTGAGCTTGACAAAGCATAAATCTAACCCGAACATCAACACATAAAATTAATGATTCAAATAACATGATTGTCCGTGATCAACCGAGTATTTTTAAAGTTTTATTCTCATGGCGCGGGACGATTTTACCTAAAATTTTACCCTCTCTAGGATTTGTCATGCTCATCTCTGCCATTATTGGTGGTGTTGAGTATGTAGATCTGTATCGATTTCCAGAAATTCCTTTGGTAGGTTTTACACTGATTGGGGTTGTCCTTTCAATTTTTTTAGGTTTTAAGAATACAGCTTGTTATGATCGCTGGTGGGAAGCACGTAAACTGTGGGGTGTTTTAATTGCAACTTCTCGTCATTTTGACCGTGACTGTCGTGTATTAACTCAGGCTCGCCGTGAACGTATTATTCAAAATGTAATTGTATTTGCGAATGTGTTACGCGACCGCTTACGTCACCAAACAGCAAATCCCACTGAACTTACGGAAACCAGTGGTCTAAGCCAGCAAGCACTAACCCAACTCTATCAACAACATAATGCACCACAATACACACTTAGCCTGATTCAATGGGAACTATTACAAGCCATGAAAGAAGGTGAAATATCAGATATTATCTATACTCAAATGAACCGCCATGTCGCAGCCTTAAGTGAAATGCAAACGGGTTGTGATCGTATTGCGAATACCCCAATTCCATTTGCCTACTCTGTTTTACTGAATCGCACCGTATATTTTTTCTGTTTTATGCTGCCATTTAGTTTAGGATCTTTATTAGGTCTAGTAACCCCGCTTTTAGTTGGAATTTTGGCTTATACATTTTTGGGATTAGATGCTTTAAGTACAGAAATTGAAGAGCCATTTGGAACACAAAGCAATGACTTACCTTTAGATGCGATGGTGCGTTCGATTGAAATTGAACTACTGGGAACATTGGGTCGCCCAACTCCTCCACCGATACAGGCACACGATCATAACTTATTGTAAATTATAAATTTAGATAAAACGATGACGTTTCTTTCAGTTGTAATCAAACCCAGTATTTGATGATTTATCACATACTGGCAGTGGCAAAGGTTGATTTTTAGATTAAAGAAATCATTACATTCCAAAACCGTGAAACATCCATTGTATGCCCCATAAAATAATGATCAAAAAGGTGATGATTAAATATAATTCTATTTTTTTCATGTGCAGGTTTATCTAAAACTTTCCCAAATACCTATCTGCCCTTCTTTCACTCTAGGTGTGTTACCCAGTTTAATCCACGGCATATTTTCACCATGAAAATCACTACCAATCGAAACAGCCAAATCAAACTGCTGAATCATTCGATCCACCATTTGACGTGTTGAGACTGGTTCTACACTCGGAGGAAGTTCAACAGCATCCCCACCCGATTCAGCAAATAATTCAATCAAATAACGGATATTGGTCGCTGATAAATCATATCTGGTTGGATGCGCTAAAACTGCGAAGCCTTGGCTAGCATGGATCACGTCAATCGTTTCTTTCAACCCTAAACCTTCAAATTTCACAAATGCCTTTTTTCCTTCTTTAAGAAAATGGTCAAATGCTTGTTGTGGGCGACTGACAATATTTTTCTCTACTAATGTTTTGGCAATATGAGTACGGGTTACTCGATCTGGATGTCCATCAACCTTGGCAATCACATCAGGGTAAATATCAAAATCAATACATTTCTCTAATAAGCTACAAATCACTTTCGCACGTTCAGCACGGATTTTTTTCTGATTTTCAAGCATTGCTTTTATAGGCGTCTCATCTTGCATATTCAAAGCAACAATATGAACACCATAACTCTTTTTAATATTTGGCCTTGACCATTGACTAGAAACTTCTGTTCCAGAAACTATTTTAATATCATGATCTTGAGCATAGTTTCTAGCACGACTTAAACCATCCATCGTGTCATGATCAGTGACCGCAAGTGTATGTATTTTTAAGTCAACAGCTGCTTGCACCAGTTGCTCAGGAGAGTACGTGCCATCTGAAATGTGGGTATGTGTATGTAAATCGACACCGAACATGGTTTGTATTATGCTATCTGACCTATTTCATCATCGTACTGTAACATGAAAGCGTTGCTCGACTATCTGCCGATTATTATCTTCTTTTATTTTTATAAAACCACTGATCCCAAAGATAGTCATCACCCTTTATTACAGTTGGTTGGTAGTGCAGGAAATACCGATCAAAATCATATTCTTGTTGCAACCTGTGCGCTTTTAATTTCAACGCTTGTTGTTTACGGTTGTTTGTTCTTTTTCCAGAAATTTAAACTGGAAAAAATGCAATGGTTTATTGTAGTAATGTCGGTGATTTTTGGTGGAATCACACTCGTATTCAGTGATGTGACCTACATTAAAATGAAAGCAATCATCATCAATATCGGTATTGGAATAGGTTTTTTAGTTACCCCATTATTCAATAAAGAACGTACCCCGATTATTAAAAAGCTTCTTGGTTCATTACTCGAATTAAGTCATCAAGGCTGGATGAGATTGAACTTAGCGTGGTGTGGACAATTCTTTTTGCTTGCCGCTTTACATTTCTTCTTTGGGTTCGTTTATATGCAAGGTAAATATTGGGGCGAATTCACGGCTTTCGGCGATATTATCGTTTCTATCAGTTACCTTGCTGCTATACTATTTTTCTTAAGAAAGCACTTTAAAACCACCGACTAAATTTTGAATCATTGAGCGACTGCCATGCCTTATTTTGTCCTAACCTGTACTGATCATGAAGGTACCCTAGAAAAACGTTTAGCAACTCGTCCACAACATATTGAACGATTGCAAAAGCTAGATGATGAAGGACGTTTAATTGCTGCTGGCGCTCATCCTAAAGATCCAAATAACCCACAAGCAGGTTTTTTAGGCAGTACGATTATTGTTGAGTTTGACACACGTGAAGCACTAGATAGCTGGATTCAGGAAGAGCCTTTTTTAAAAGAAGGAATTTACTCAAATATTGACGTAAAACCTTTCAACAAAGCTTTTCCAAAAGGGTAAATCATGCACTTTGCAGCCAAAAGCTTTTTCGCCTTATGCGTAATGAGTTCATCAGTCTGGGCTGTTGAACCAACACCAGCTGTCGCACCGACAACAACTGTTCAAGCTAAACCAAACTCAATAACAGCTTCTACCCCTGTTGCTACGGCAACTGCTAAGCCCTTAACTGCGGAACAAATTGCAAAGGCTAAACAGCAACAAGAAGCAAAAGTCAAAGCATTGGTTCAAGATCAAGCCAATCGCTTAAAACAACTTGAAAATGCCAATCTTGAAGCGCTCTCGCAGAATCAAGAATTACAACTCAAAAATGACAATCTTACTGTTCAGATTCAAGTTTTACAAAGTGAGCGCAGTGCTCAAATGTTCTTGTACGGTGCTATGACCATTGCAGTTGGTGTCATTCTAGGTTTCTTTATTGCGAGCTATGTCTACACCAAACGTCGTCGCCAGTGGTAAAAATATAATTTTTATTTATGTCTCACTCATCAAAATTACAAACTGCTGAATTAGATTGGGAAATAGTCGATGGCATCGAAATTCCTATTTCTAAACAATTCGGTGATGTTTACTTTTCTAAAGACAATGGTTTGCTTGAAACCCGACATGTATTTTTAAATGGCAATGATTTAACCGAACGCCTCTCTCAACTACACGATTATCAATATTTCTGTGTAGGTGAAACTGGTTTTGGTACAGGACTCAATATTTTGACCCTGTGGCAACTCTGGCAACAAGTTCGCTTAGATAATCACAGCCATTTACATGTTGTCAGCGTTGAAAAATTTCCATTAAATAAAGCTGATTTGATCCGTGCACTGAATGTTTGGACAGAACTCAAACCTTTAGCAGAAAAATTGATTCAGCAATATCCCTTGCCAATCGCAGGTTGTCATCGCTTAAGTTTTCCTGAAGAACGTTTTAGTATTGATTTATGGCTAGGTGATGCTCAGGATATTTTTCCAACTATTCCCAAAACCCAAGCAGTTAACGCATGGTTCTTGGACGGTTTTGCCCCGTCTTGTAACCCAGATATGTGGCAAGCAAATGTCTTAGATCATATGGTGCGTTTATCTGATTTTGGAACAACTTTCGCATCCTTTAGTGTCGCAGGCATATTAAAACGTGGGCTTAAACAACACGGCATCCAAATCAGCCGTCCACAAGGTTTTGGTCATAAACGAGAAATGCTCAAAGCTATTTGGCTAAATGCTTCACAAGAAGAAACTGACACCGCCGATTCGAAGCAAGACATAACGATTCAAAATGAATCTGAAATAGCGAGCTCAGCATCTGTAAAGCGACATATTGCGATTATTGGCGCAGGAATCGCAGGTTTAAGCTCAGCATGGGCATTTGCTCAACGAGGACATCAAGTTACGATCTACGAGCAAAATGAGCCGCTTTCAGGTGCATCTGGCAATCCACTGGCGTTGCTCAATCCAAAGCTATGCCCAATTGAACAGGCGCATGAACACTTGATGACCTTGAGTTGGCAGCATGCGTTGAATTTTTATCCTCGTTTTAAGGCATTTAGACCGATTCAAGTAGAGCAAATTGCATTAAAAAATGCAGATGAACTGTTAGGACTGGTTGAGCAATATCCAGAAAACGTTTTAACTGCAAATACAACGCTTGAATGCCTTCCTGAAACAGAGCTTTCAAGTCTGACCTTACATGAAGCAGGTGCAGTTTCACCTCATCAATTACGTGATGAGATTTTACAACATCCTAATATTCGAATTGAAAAAGCAAAAATTTCTCGATTAGAGTCGACTGATAGCCAAGTTACACTCTGGCATGACCAACAAAAAATTGCCATAACGGATCATGCGGTTGTCTGTTGTGCCAAACAAAGTGCTGAACTCTTTGAAAACTATCCTGTCTTAAAGCCAATTCGAGGACAAGTCAGCTGGGTTAAGAATAGCCAGCGACCTTTAGCACTGGATCAAGCTTATAGTTATGGCGGCTATTGCATGCAACTGGATGCTTCACAGTTAATTCTCGGTGCATCTTTTTATCCCAATCGGGATGATGCAGAAGTGCTAACTGAAGATCATGTGCATAACTACGAACTTATCCACAGTGTCTTCCCCCAATATGCCGAACAACTTCCAAAGCTGGAGACTTGGCAAGGAAGAGCATCCGTTCGCGCACAAAGTTTAGATTATTTCCCCTTAGTTGGGAAAATACAAAATCTTGATCAAATCTATACTTTTGCTGGTTTAGGATCGAAAGGTTTCTTATTTGCGCCATTATGTAGTGAAATCTTAGCAGCACTAATTTTAGGTGAACTTTGCCCAGTTCCTCAAAGTTTATTGGATAAATTAAATCCTCAAAGATTTCAAAAGAAATTAAAAGCTAAAAAACCTTATTATTCTGGGTAAATTATTATTTTAGTTGTTAATTCTTTTAATTTGCCAAAATACCCAAGTATTTTGGCAAATTTAACTGATCTATGCGCCTTGTTCTAAAGCTAAGCCAGCATCACGTGCTGCACGTGTACCGCCCATCAATACAACGTATTCACGAGAATCATCTAAACCGTCTAAAAGCTCTGCTGCGCGTGGTGCTTTACTACCACCACCACATAAAATATAAATCGGCTGATCCGCTGCAACCTGAGTCAAACTATCCGCATTAATTTCAGCAATTGGACGATTCAACGCCCCTTTGACGTGTGCTTCCGCATAAGCTTTGGCATCTCGGACATCCCAAATGACTGCGCCTTCTGGGAACTCAAATGTTGTAATTTCTTGTTTACGGATCATTGTGCACTCCTTTGATGTAAACAACACTTGGCAAATGAAGAAAACACCCTTAGCATCTCAAATATTCTTTCCCTTTGTAAAGGTCTAACCATGCCTTCTTTTGATATTGTTTCTGAATTAGAGTTATTTGAAGTCAATCATGCTGTACAAAATACAGAAAAAGAGATTGCAACACGTTTTGACTTCCGTGGACAAGACGTTTCAATTGAGTTAAATGAAAAAAATAAAGAAATCAAAATCTCAACTGAAAGTGACTTCCAATGCGAACAAGTCTATACCATGCTTGAAAATCACTTCTATAAACGTAAGATTGATGTACAAGCTTTAGATCCACAAAAAGCCACTGCTTCTGGTAAAAATGTGGTTCAAGTGATCAAGCTGAAAGATGGACTTGACTCAGATACCGCAAAAAAAATTAATAAAGCCATTAAAGAAAGTGGTATCAAAGCGCAATCTTCTATCCAAGGAGACAAAATCCGTGTCACAGATAAAAAGCGCGATACATTGCAACAAGTCATGAACTTTTTACGTGAACAACAATTTGGTCTACCACTTCAATTTAATAATTTCAAAGACTAAACATTAGGTTCACTATGGCAAAAGATAACCGTCTTTATACGCTGGTTAAAACCACTTCTAAATTTCCAAAAAGTATTCGTAGTACGCTATGGAGTAAAGCTTTTGGTCGTGTTGTTCCTATGGTTGGAACAGCAAATATTCGTTATTTAGAAGTTGATAAAGACCATGTCACTGTGCGCATTGAAAACCAACGTAATATGCAAAATCATATTAAAGGGGTTCACGCAGCAGCAATGGCTTTATTAGCAGAAACTGCAACGGGCTTTTTAACGGGCTTACATATCCCAGATGATCGGATTCTGTTAATTAAATCATTACATGTCGATTATTTAAAAGTTGCGCAAGGCGGTTTAACTGCTACAGCAAGCTTGTCAGCAGACCAAAAAAAGTTTATTGCTGAACATGACAAAGGCGAGTTATTGATTCCTGTGACCGTAATTGATGATTCTGGTAACGAACCAATCCAATGTCAGATGCTTTGGGCTTGGCTACCAAAACGTAAAAAATAGTCTTAGATTTAAAATAAAGCCCAATTAAATTTGGGCTTTATTGTTTTATCAGCTTGCTAAAAAATCTTGCTTAATTTGTTCTGAGATTTGTCGTTTATTACCATTAACATCAACAGCAACAAATGTAAAAACACCTTGAGTGATTCGAATCGGATCACGTGAATTGTCGTGACTATTCCATACCTCGATTTGCACCTGTACGGAAGTATTGCCGACTTTCAAAATTTTAGTATAGCAACTAATCACATTTCCAACCTTGACAGGCACAAGGAAAGTCATTTCATTAATCGCAATTGTTGCACATCGTCCCTTACTCAAACGCTCAACATGAATCGCTCCTGCGAGATCCATCTGTGAAACAATCCATCCTCCAAATACATCACCACTCCAGTTTGTATCTGCTGGCATAGCAATATTCTGTAAGGATAAAACCCCTTCTGGATGATTTGAACGTTCAGTCATGTTAATGTCCTTGATGTTGCTGTAATTGCTGATTTAACCATTGCTGTAGCTCTGGTGTACGTAATGCACCACTTATTCTGGCCAATTCAGTCGTCTTATTCATTAAGACCAAAGTCGGAATACTGCGGACATTAAATGCAGCACTTAAACGCGGGTTTGCTTCAGTGTCAATTTTAGCAAACACGACGTGAGGATTATGTTTGGCAACCTCAACAAAATGAGGTGCCATCATTTTACAAGGATTACACCATTCTGCCCAAAGATCGATTAGTACAGGTAAATCTGAATTACTAATGAAATGGCTAAAATTTTGCTCATTTAATTCAATTGGCGCTAACGTTAATAATGGTTGATGGCATTGCCCACAGTTTGGATGAACTGCTAATTTTTCTTCAGGTACACGATTTTTTGCACCACAGGATGCACAGACAATTATCATTTACATCACTCCGATATGTTGATGTAAAAATTCTAATTGGGTTGTGACTGCTTTTTCAAACCAAGAACCGTGATAAATATCGAAATGTTTCATTTCCCACTCATGATAGCTTACAAATGGTGCAATATTTGTAGCTGCCTCACGACTAGATTCAATTGGAATCAAAGAGTCATGTTTCGCAGCAATAAACAAAACAGGGATATTAATTTTGCGTACAAATTGAATTGGACGATAGCGCATTAAATTAAAAAATACACGTGCAGGAACTTCACCACTCCAATAATAGTCAGGATTTACAATCGAATGATAACCATAATAACTATCGGAGGTCGGTAAAAAGCATAGTTTATGCTGATCTACAACCGGCAAAGTTTTAGGTACTAAGCCCATCTTAGACCCCATGTAATCCTGACTAGAACGCTTTAAAGCCTCTGGATAACGTTGTAATGGGTATAATTTTGCTGTTTCAGCGCCATCAACATAAGGCACTTGCACCATCACGGCCTGAATATTTTTAAGGTCTGTGGCTAAACTAAGCGCATATCCACCACTTAGTGAGGTTCCCCATAAAATAATACGTCGACTATCAATTAATTTACAATTCGAAGCATATTGAACAATGGTTTTCCAATCATCTAATTGAGCACCAAGTGAAACCAATTCACGCGGTTTTCCTGTGCTTCCCCCCCAATAGCGATAATCAAATAAAATGACAGCATATCCAGCTTTAGCGAAACGTTGTGCATACTGAACTAATTTAAATTGGCGTAATCCAGCAAATCCATGTGCCATAAGAATTACAGCAGGTTTAATATTGGTCTTTGGTAGGTAGAAATCTGCTGCTATGGTTTCTTCGCCACTAGGAACATACAACGGCTCAACTGTATATGTGTGCATGCGCGCTCCAATGCTTTATCTTATTACTTATCATCATTTATTTGCTACAGACATTTAAACTCAAGATCAAGCTTAATGCTATGATAGAGCATAAAATGTTTTGTTTATTTTTGGAGTGACAAGATGTCAGAAAATGTTGGTTTTGCAGGTCAAATCGGCCCTGAGCATGTAGATCAAGTTGTCGAAAAAGGCTTCAAATCTATTATTAATAATCGTCCAGACATGGAAGGTGGTTCTGAACAACCTACAAGCGCACAGATTGAAGAGTCAGCTCGTAATGCTGGTCTAGATTATGTTTACCAACCAGTTGTTGCAGGTCAAATCACAGAGTTAGATGTTCGCACATTTGCTAATCACTATAACGAATTACCAAAACCTATTTTAATGTTTTGTCGTACAGGTAATCGCTCTAATAACCTATATCAATTAGCGAAGCAGATGGATTTGTTGGATGATTGAAGTGATTAGCTAATTCAAATGATTAAATTTATTTTTAAATAAAATTCATGAATTTATATTTCTTTCAAATCTATATACCAGTTTAATTTTGATAATAAGACAAAAAAAACAGCACTGAAGTGCTGTTTTTTTATCTTACTAACTATGGATTATAAGTCAAAAGATAGCTGGTAACTGTACCACCACTACCATTGGTTGCAGCTGGAACAGAAACTGTTACCTTAACATCATCACCACTTGCACATTTACTGAGCTTAACACCATATATTGTCAAGCCATTGCTTGTGACTGGAAATGTTGTTGGTTTCAATAAATTCATCACCGAAGGAACTGTAACACTGCCACTACTAATTTCTGCTGTACAACCAAGATTATTATCAGTGTTATCCTTCGCAGAAACAGTAATCGTTGAGTCTGAAGGCAATGGAACTGTCTTCGCAGAATTACCAAATAGTTGGAATGAAAAATTATTTGCAGTAATTTCTGATGTACTAAAATTCACATTATTCAGACTTACAACAGTCGGTGTGCTTGATGCAAATGAGAATAGCATTTGCTGACGCAAAGTTGTTGCTAAATCATTATCACATGTACCTGAAATATTAGGTTGATTAATTGTTGATGCTGCACAAATGGCTGAAGAACCTGTAATCACACGAGTATACTTATATTCACCTGTTGTATATGTTAAGTTCTCGTCCCAATCTATAAAGAAATCTCCGACATTAGAGTTTATCCAAGTGTCATCAATGTTATCGTTGTTTGTATCTGTAAAAGTAAGAAGCTTATCAACACCAGCGGTATAAACATTATCTGAATCGACGTCCTGATATGCCTTATCTCCTTCAGCATAAGCCAACACAGTAATTCGACCATTTGCTGGGCGAGGATTTTGAGTTCTTAATTGGACGCTACATTTGCCATCTAATGTTGTACAATACCCATCAATTTTTCCACCTTCAGCAACAAAATTAATAGTAGTCCCATCTGGTACACTGTTACCTAGGCGATCAGCTAACATTGCTGTAATTACAGCCACATCTCCATCGACATCATTATGTAATGAATTTTTTGTTGCTGATAGACTGAAACTATTTTGCGTAGCTCGTCCTGTTGTTACAGTAACATTTTTAGCTAAAGCATAAGTATTACTATCAGATGCTAATGCTGCTTTTACCTCAACAGGCCCTGACTTATAACCTGGATAAAGGTTCACAGTGACTTTACCAGAACTATCACTTTTTACGGTTGTAGTAGCACGATTACCTGAAGTCACAAAACTAAAATCAGATGGTGCTTTTTCAAGACTTAAAACAACATCCTGATTAGCTAGAACAGCTCCACTAGAATACACAGTAAAAGTAATTTGCCCAGATGAAGAAGTACCACTTCCTTTAACACCAAGTACCACATCACTTGTTTTAGTGTAAGCAATTGAGGTTGCTGTAGCAGCTGCAATATTAGCCGTAAAGCTTCCCGCAGTTCCAGATGTTGGTGTTGCAATAATTTTCTGTTCGCCACTACATAATTTACCATCTGAGGTAATAGCATAATAAGTAGTTGAAATATTTCCTTGGCTAGAAGAAGTCACATTATTATTACTGAAAGTACCACACTCAGCTGAAAAAGTTACAACTACACCATTTTGATATTTTCCAGTATTCAAGTCAGTTGTTACTGCTGTAAGTAAAGTTGAACCACCTGATGTCAACGAGGAGTCCGCACCAGTTAGCGCCACTTTAATATTAGCTGCAGTAAAGGTAATGTTCTTTGATACAGTAGCGGATACTTCATTGGCAGATGCAGTGGCTGTTAAAATATAGGCACCAGAATCTGTTGAATTAACAGGTGTTACTGAAATAGTTGCAATACCATTGGCATTAGTTAATACAGCACCATTACTCGTACCAAAATTCGCTTCACCAGTACTCGTAAATGTAACTAAAGCATCCTTAATAGGTTTACCACTTGCATCAGTAACAGTAACACTGGCATTAGTGCCTGAAGCAGCAATAGTTGATGTTGCCCCTCCATCTGAATTTGTTAAACTAATATCACTAATCTTTACAGCAGCAACAGGAGTTGTCCCAGTCCCTGAGCCACTACTACTTGAAGATGAACCATAATATCCATCACCACCGCCCCCACAACTTGCCAATAAAATTGACACAGTAATGGCTGACAACTTCAAAGTCAGTTGTTTTTTATTCATCATCATTGCTTTTTATCCCCAATCAAGCCCACAAAATGGAACTAGATTATTCATTATAAAAATATAACCAATGTAATCACAATATAGTTTTCATGTAAATATACATTAACTCGAAGTAAAAAATATTAAAGTGAATTCAATCAAATTATCCAAATAAAACGAGACTATTATTTAAAATAATTTTAATAAATTCAAATTACGAATAGTAATGCAAATTAAAATTTAATAACTTAGTTTTAATAAGATAATTACATAATTTCCCGAATAAAAAACACCCCTCAACCGTCAGGTTAAGGGGTGTTTAGTATTTAAAAGCTGGCGATGACTTACTCTCACATGGCAAACGCCACACTACCATCAGCGCTAAGAGGTTTCACTTCTGAGTT
>Ga0209958_1000408_pt1 | contig 87667 bp, 82 predicted proteins | sample ThiBio_inoc_plan_FD_183942 | JGI IMG/M metagenome (GOLD analysis project Ga0209958, IMG submission 183942) | Wastewater bioreactor microbial communities from Cape Town, South Africa - Thiocy_inoc_plan (SPAdes) | ecosystem: Engineered > Bioremediation > Thiocyanate > Unclassified | place: South...
GACGTCGACGACATCGACAACTTCGGCAACCGTCGCATCCGCGCCGTCGGCGAGCTCATCCAGAACCAGGTCCGCACCGGTCTGTCGCGCATGGAGCGCGTCGTCCGCGAGCGCATGACCACGCAGGACATCGAGGCGATCACGCCGCAGACCCTGATCAACGTGCGCCCCGTCGTGGCTGCGATCAAGGAGTTCTTCGGCACGTCGCAGCTGTCGCAGTTCATGGACCAGAACAACCCGCTCGCGGGTCTGACCCACAAGCGTCGCCTCTCGGCGCTGGGCCCCGGCGGTCTGTCGCGTGAGCGTGCGGGCGTCGAGGTCCGTGACGTGCACCCGTCGCACTACGGCCGCATGTGCCCGATCGAGACGCCGGAAGGCCCGAACATCGGTCTGATCGGCTCGCTGGCATCCTTCGCGCGCATCAACGCGTTCGGTTTCATCGAGACGCCGTACCGTCGCGTCGAGGCCGGCAAGGTCACCGACAAGATCGACTACCTCACGGCATCCGAAGAGGTCGACTACATCGTCGCCCAGGCCGGTGCCGAGCTGAAGGCGGACGGCTCGTTCGCGACCGAGCGCGTGCTGGCCCGTCGCGGCCAGGGCGGCGAGGTCGACATGTTCCACGCCGACGAGATCGGCTACATGGACGTCTCTCCGCGCCAGATGGTGTCGGTCGGTACTTCGCTGATCCCGTTCCTCGAGCACGACGACGCGAACCGCGCCCTCATGGGTGCGAACATGCAGCGCCAGGCTGTGCCGCTGCTGCGCAGCGACTCGCCGTTCGTCGGCACGGGTATGGAGGGCTACGCCGCCATCGACGCCGGTGACGTCGTCACCGCCGAGAAGGCCGGTGTCGTCATGGAGGTCTCGGCCGACGTCGTGACCGTGCAGCTCGACGAGGGCGGCACGCAGGACTACTTCCTGCGCAAGTTCGACCGCTCGAACCAGGGCAACTCGTACAACCAGCGCGTCATCGTCTCGGCGGGCGACCGGGTCGAGGTCGGCGAGGTCATCGCCGACGGCCCCGCCACCGAGAACGGCGAGCTCGCGATCGGCAAGAACCTGCTCGTCGCGTTCATGACCTGGGAAGGCCACAACTTCGAGGATGCGATCATCCTCAGCCAGGACCTCGTCAAGAACGACACGCTCTCCTCGATCCACATTGAGGAGTACGAGGTGGATGCCCGTGACACCAAGCTCGGCAAGGAGGAGATCACCCGTGACCTCCCCAACGTCGCGCCCGACCTGCTGAAGGACCTCGACGAGCGCGGCATCGTCCGCATCGGCGCCGAGGTGCGTCCCGGCGACATCCTCGTCGGCAAGGTCACGCCCAAGGGTGAGACCGAGCTGAGCGCCGAGGAGCGCCTGCTGCGCGCGATCTTCAACGAGAAGAGCCGCGAAGTCCGTGACACCTCGCTGAAGGTGCCCCACGGTGAGCAGGGCACGATCATCGCCGTCAAGGAGTTCAACGCCGAGGACGGCGACGACGAGCTCGGCTCGGGCGTCAACCGCCGCGTCGTGGTCTACATCGCCCAGAAGCGCAAGATCACCGAGGGTGACAAGCTCGCCGGCCGCCACGGCAACAAGGGTGTCATCGCGAAGATCCTCCCCGTCGAGGACATGCCCTTCCTCGCCGACGGCACGCCCGTCGACGTGGTGCTCAACCCGCTCGGCATCCCCGGTCGCATGAACTTCGGCCAGGTTCTCGAGACCCACCTCGGGTGGATCTCGAAGCAGGGCTGGAAGGTCGAGGGCAACCCCGAGTGGGCGGCGTCGCTGCCCGCGGCTGCTCGCGAGGCGGCGCCCGGCACGAAGGTCGCCACCCCGGTGTTCGACGGTGCGTTCGAGGCCGAGATCGCGGGTCTGCTCGACTCGACGCTCCCCAACCGCGACGGCGACCGCCTGATCGACTCGACCGGAAAGACGCAGCTGTTCGACGGCCGCTCCGGTGAGCCGTTCCCGGCGCCCATCTCGGTCGGCTACATGTACATCCTGAAGCTGCACCACCTCGTGGACGACAAGATCCACGCGCGCTCCACGGGCCCCTACTCGATGATCACGCAGCAGCCGCTGGGTGGTAAGGCGCAGTTCGGTGGCCAGCGCTTCGGTGAGATGGAGGTGTGGGCCCTCGAGGCCTACGGCGCCGCGTACGCGCTGCAGGAGCTCCTGACGATCAAGTCCGACGACATCGTGGGCCGCGTGAAGGTCTACGAGGCGATCGTCAAGGGCGAGAACATCCAGGAGCCCGGCATCCCCGAGTCCTTCAAGGTGCTCATGAAGGAGATGCAGTCGCTCTGCCTGAACGTCGAGGTCCTCTCGGCCGACGGCACGGCGGTCAACCTCCGTGACACCGACGACGACGCCTTCCGCGCCGCCGAAGAGCTCGGCATCAACATCTCCAGCCGCTTCGAGTCCTCGTCCATCGACGAGATCTGACCCGGCCAGGCAACGAACAGAATTCCGACACAGGAGAACCAGTGCTCGAATCAACCACTTTCGATCAGCTTCGTATCGGCCTGGCCACCGCCGACGACATCCGTCGTTGGTCCTTCGGTGAGGTCAAGAAGCCCGAAACCATCAACTACCGCACCCTGAAGCCCGAGAAGGACGGTCTGTTCGGCGAGCAGATCTTCGGACCCTCGCGTGACTGGGAGTGCGCGTGCGGAAAGTACAAGCGCGTCCGCTTCAAGGGCATCGTCTGCGAGCGCTGCGGCGTCGAGGTCACCAAGTCCTCGGTCCGTCGTGAGCGCATGGGCCACATCGAGCTCGCCGCTCCCGTGACCCACATCTGGTACTTCAAGGGCGTGCCCTCGCGCCTCGGCTACCTGCTGGACATGGCGCCGAAGGACCTCGAGAAGGTCATCTACTTCGCTGCCTACATGGTCATCTCGGTCGACGAAGATGCTCGTCACCGCGACCTGGCGACGCAGGAGAACAACATCCGTCTCGAGCTGAAGACGCTCGGCGACCGTCGCGACTCGCGCATCGCCGCTCGCCTGGCGAAGCTGGAGGAGGAGCTCGCGGCCCTCGAGGCCGAGGGTGCCAAGGCCGACCAGAAGAAGAAGGTCAAGGACGCCGCCGAGAAGGACATGACCTCGATCCGCAAGAACGCGGACGAGCAGATCGCCAAGCTCGAGCGCGTGTGGGAGGACTTCCGCACGCTCGAGGTGGGTGCGCTCAAGCCCGAGGACGACGTCTTCCACGAGCTGCAGGACCGTTTCGGCCAGTACTTCGAGGCCCACATGGGCGCGGAGTCGATCAAGCGTCGCCTGGAGACCTTCGACCTGGCCGCCGAGTCCGAGAGCCTGCACCTGCAGATCTCCGAGGGCAAGGGTCAGCGCAAGATCCGCGCGATCAAGCGTCTGAAGGTCGTCAACTCGTTCCTGCAGACCGGCATGTCGCCGGCCTCGATGGTGCTCGACGTCGTTCCGGTGATCCCGCCGGAGCTGCGCCCGATGGTCCAGCTCGACGGTGGCCGTTTCGCCACCTCCGACCTGAACGACCTGTACCGTCGCGTGATCAACCGCAACAACCGCCTCCGTCGCCTGATCGACCTCGGTGCCCCCGAGATCATCGTCAACAACGAGAAGCGCATGCTGCAGGAGGCCGTCGACGCGCTGTTCGACAACGGCCGCCGTGGTCGCCCCGTCACCGGTACCGGCAACCGTGCCCTGAAGTCGCTGTCCGACATGCTCAAGGGCAAGCAGGGCCGCTTCCGTCAGAACCTGCTCGGCAAGCGCGTCGACTACTCGGGCCGCTCGGTCATCATCGTCGGTCCGCAGCTGAAGCTGCACCAGTGTGGTCTGCCCAAGCAGATGGCGCTCGAGCTCTTCAAGCCGTTCGTGATCAAGCGCCTGATCGACCTCGGTCACTCGCAGAACATCAAGGCCGCCAAGCGCGCCGTCGAGCGCACGCGTCCCGAGGTCTGGGACGTGCTCGAGGAGATCATCCGCGAGCGCCCCGTGCTGCTGAACCGTGCACCCACGCTGCACCGCCTCGGCATCCAGGCCTTCGAGCCTCAGCTCGTCGAGGGCAAGGCCATCCAGCTGCACCCGCTCGTGTGTGCGGCGTTCAACGCCGACTTCGACGGTGACCAGATGGCCGTGCACCTGCCGCTGTCGGTCGAGGCTCAGGCCGAGGCCCGCGTGCTGATGCTCGCGTCGAACAACATCCTCAAGCCGTCTGACGGCCGCCCGGTCACCCTGCCCTCGCAGGACATGATCATCGGCCTGCACCACCTGACCACGGTCAAGGAGGGTGCTGCCGGTGAGGGTCGCGTGTTCGGTTCGGTCGGCGAGGCGATCCTGGCCAAGGACGAGGGCACCCTCGACCTGCAGGCCAAGGTCCGCATCCGCATCCCGGGTCTGTCGTTCCTCGAGGGCGAAGCGCCCGAGGGCTACGACCGTCACGGCCTCGTGGACGCGTCGCTCGGTCAGGCGATCTTCAACGACACGCTGCCCAAGGGCTACCCGTTCGTGCGCGAGCAGGCTGACAAGGGCAAGCTGTCGCAGATCGTCAACAAGCTCGCCGAGGAATACCCCAAGGTCGAGGTCGCCGCGTCGCTTGACCGCATCAAGGATGCCGGGTTCTACTGGGCCACGCGCTCGGGCGTCACGGTCGCACTGAGCGACATCCTGACCCCGCCGAACAAGGGCGAGATCATCGCCAAGTTCGAGCAGCAGGCGCAGAAGGTCCAGGGCCAGTTCGAGAAGGGTCTCGTGACCGACGCCGAGCGTCGTCAGGAGCAGATCAAGATCTGGACCGAGGCGACCGACGAGGTGCAGGCCGCGATGAAGGCCAACTTCCCCGCCGACAACACCATCAACCGCATGGTGAGCTCGGGCGCCCGTGGTAACTGGCTGCAGATCCGCAACATCGCGGGCATCCGAGGCCTGGTCAACAACACCAAGGGTGAGATCATGCCCCGCCCGATCATCTCCTCGTACCGCGAGGGGCTGTCGGTTGCGGAGTACTTCACCGCGACGCACGGTGCCCGTAAGGGTCTGGCCGACACGGCCCTCCGTACCGCCGACTCGGGTTACCTGACGCGACGCCTCGTCGACGTCTCGCAGGATGTCATCATCCGCGAGGACGACTGTGGCACGACGAAGGGCCTCGAGTTCACGATCGCCGCTCCGAATGCCACCGGCACGCTGGTGCGCGACGCGAACGTCGAGAACTCGGTGTTCGCCCGTACCCTGGCGGCCGACGTGGTCGCGCCGTCGGGCGAGGTCGTGGCATCCGCCGGTGACGACGTGGGTGACGTGCTCATCGACAAGCTCGTCGAGGCCGGCGTCGAGACCATCAAGGTCCGCTCGGTGCTCACGTGTGACTCGGCGGTCGGCGTCTGCGCGAAGTGCTACGGCCGTTCGCTCGCGACCGGCAAGCTCGTCGACATCGGTGAGGCCGTCGGCATCATCGCGGCCCAGTCGATCGGTGAGCCCGGCACGCAGCTGACGATGCGTACCTTCCACACAGGTGGTTCGGCTTCTGCCGACGACATCACCCAGGGTCTGCCGCGTGTGCAGGAGCTGTTCGAGGCCCGTACCCCCAAGGGTGCGTCCCCGATCGCCGAGGCTGACGGTCGCATCACGATCGATGAGACCGACAAGGCGAAGAAGGTCATCCTCACGCCCGACAACGGCGACGAGCCGCACGTCTACCCGGTGCTCAAGCGCGCCACGCTGCTGGTCGAGGACGGCCAGCACGTGACGGTCGGCCAGCCGATCCTGGTGGGCACGCTCGACCCCAAGGAGGTCATGCGTGTGCAGGGTGCCCGCGAGGTGCAGAAGTACCTCGTCGGCGGCGTGCAGGGCGTGTACCGCTCGCAGGGTGTGCCGATCCACGACAAGCACATCGAGGTCATCGTCCGTCAGATGCTGCGGAAGGTCACCGTGGTCGACCACGGCGACACGACGCTGCTGCCGGGTGAGCTGGTCGACTTCAAGCGCTACCAGCAGATCAACCGCGAGGCAGTCGCCGAGGGCAAGCGCCCCGCGTCGGGTCGTCCCGAGCTGATGGGTATCACGAAGGCGTCGCTCGCGACCGAGTCGTGGCTGTCGGCCGCGTCGTTCCAGGAGACCACCCGCGTTCTGACGCAGGCGGCCATGGAGGGCAAGAGCGACCCGCTCGTCGGCCTCAAGGAGAACGTCATCATCGGAAAGCTCATCCCCGCCGGAACCGGTCTTGCGAAGTACCGCAACGTCACGGTCGAGGCGACGGAAGAGGCCAAGAGCGAGCGGTACCCCAACCGCATCTTCGCCTCGGACGGCGCCTACAGCGACGCCGACCTGAGCTACGTCGACTTCGACAGCTTCTCGACGGACGACTTCACGCCCGGTACGTACAACTGAGTCGAGTCACCACTCGGTGACCGCTGTGAAGGCCCCCAGGACTTTGGTTCTGGGGGCCTTCGCCGTTTTCGGGGGGCGTGGGGTGGGGGTGTCGCGCACGGCGGGGTCGGGGTGTCGGCGCGCGTCGCCGGGTTTGTCGCGCGGTCGCGCGATCGTGCCGGGGTGTCCACCGGCCGCGGGGCGAGTCGGCGCTTAGCCTGGAGGCATGGCTCGGGTCGGTGGCAGGAATGCCGCATTCGCTTGGATCGTCGGCATCGGATGCGCGGCGACCCTCGGGGTGCTCGCCGTGCTCGCGCTGCCGATGCTGCCGGCATCCATCGCCTGGGTCGACACCGCGATGAACCCTCCCGCGGCGACGACCGACCCCGTCGCAGTCGGTGGCGACGAGGTCGTCTCCGGCCCGCCGGCCGACTGCGCCGGACTCTACGACGACGCCCTGTGGGCGACGATGCGCTTCACCGACGGCGCGATCATGACGCCGTCGAAGGATGCCCCGACCACGACTGCGACCGCGCTGCTGACCGCGCTGCAGCCGCAGGTCGCCTTCACGTGTTCGTGGCACGCCGACGAGGGCACCGTGACCACGACGCTCGCGACCGTGCCCACCGATGCCGGGTCGATCGCCGCGGCGGCGCTGCCCGGCGAGGGCTTCGACTGCTCGGCAGAGGGCGACCGCACGCGTTGCACGCGCACCGACGGCACGCTCACCGAGACGATCGAGGCGGGCGCCGGTCTGTGGCTGTCGACGACGGAGGATGCCTGGCATCCGGCGGAGTACGTCTCGCGCACGGGGGCGCGCGTCTGGGGTTGAGCGGTTCGCGCTCGCGCGTGGGCGCAGGTGCGTGCGCGTCGGCGCGCTACCGCGCTCGCGCTCGCGCTACGGCGTCGGGCTGGCGCTGGCCGACGGGGTGGGTGTGGCCGTCGGCAGCCCCGTCACCCACAGGGCGTCGATGATCGCGTTCGTGTATCCGGTCGGTGCGAGGTTCGAGAACTGCGTGTCGACGATGACGCCGTCACGGTAGAAGAGCGTGCGGCCTTCCTCCACCGGCAGAGTCGGGTGATCCCACGTCTTCTCGCAGCGGATGCCGCCGCGCGGCTCGTAGCACGTGTAGCCGTCGTTGCCGAGGGCATACAGCGCATCGCGCGCTTCGCGCTCGGGTGAGTAGCCGATCACCGTGACCAGCCACGTGCCGGCCGCGCCCGGATCGCCCCACACGCACACGCGCGAGCTGTCGGCTCGGATGCCCCCGCCCATGCCGTCCGCGTTGAGCGGGACGCCCTCGAGCTGCGCGAGCACGTCGGCGTCGAGGATGTCGCGACACCCCTGCGGCAGGTCGGCCGGCAGTGCCGTCGTCGATACCGACTCACCCATCGGGAACGGTGCGATCGTCACCGAGGGCGACGGTGAGGGGGCGGTCGTCGTCAGGGCATCCGCCGTCGTCGACGATTCCGGATCGGGCGTGCCGACGCAGCCGGCGAGCATCACGGTCGCGAGCATCAGCGCGGCGCCGAGGGCGGCGATGCGGGCGGGCGCGGTGCGGGTCATGCGTCCACGATAGGCACGCTCGCCGACAGTCTCGCCCTGACACGTCGCGATGCGGCGACTCGGTGGATGCCGGGTTCGAGCGCCGCTCGCGCGCCGTCCGCGCGCATGACAACACGTCGGCGGGCCTGCGCGGCTGGGCGAGGGGCGGGCGTTACGCTCACTGTGCGGCGGCACGCGCCCCGCGTGAGGAGCAACGCATGAGCGACACCCAGTACGGCGAGCCGGTCGAGGAGAACACCCCGGCAGACGAGGTCACGTCGGCCGACGCGGCTGTCGCCAGCGCCCACGAGGGCCTGGCCGAGGCCGAGGCGATGTCGCGCGAGGCCGAGGCGGCGTCGACGGATGCCGTGGCATCCGCAGCCCCTGCTGCACCCGAAGCTCCCGTGGCCTCCGACGCGACCGAGGTGGCTCCGGCTGCTGACGCGGCGGCCGCGGAACCCGCGGTCGAGACAGTCGTCGCCCCCGCAGCCCCCGCAGCCGGCAGTCTGTACGCCGACGACGAGGTGGACGAGGCCTACGTTCCCGGGGCATACTCCGACGCGCCCACCGAGGTCGTGGCCGAGACGGTCGCGCCGGCCGAGGTCGCGGCGGCTGCCGCGGCTCCCGCCGCGTTCCCGCAGCCGCAGCCCATCTTCGTGCAGGCTCCCGAGGCGCCGCGCCCGCGCGGCAACCGCGCCGCCGCCGGGGCGATCGGAGTGCTCGCCGCGCTCTCGTTCGGCATCCTGTACCTCGCCGCCGCGCTCGGGTTCCGCGCGATCGACGGCGACGTCACGACCGCGAACGTCGGAACCGAAGCCCTCGCGGCGCTCACCTCGTGGTGGTTCTGGGTGCCGGTCGTCGTGTTCTTCCTGGCGTTCTGGCTGCTCGGCGCGATCATCAACCGCGGCCGGTGGGGCCACTGGGTCGTGTTCGGTCTGCTCGTCGGCGCCGCCTCGTACGGCGGACACCTGCTCGGCCAGCTGTTCCAGGCGCCGTTCTGGCAGCTTACGGCGAGCCAGGGTGAAGAGCTCGTCGCCGGCCAGCTGCTCGCGCCGCTCGCGATCGTCGCGTTGGTCGTCGGCCGCGAGCTGACGATCTGGTTCGGCGCGTGGGTCGCGGCGCGCGGCAAGCGCGTAAGCGAGCTCAACCGTGAAGCGCAGCGCGAGTACGAGCGCACGCTCGAGGCTGGCCCGCGCATCCACCAGGGCTGATGTCCGAGCCGCAGCGGGGAGTCCGGCCGCCCGTCGCGGTCGCCTTCGCTGCGGTCGGCTTCTTCGCCCTGCTGATCGCCGGTTTCGGACTGCTCAGCCTGCTGACCGACGCCGAGGTGCTGCCCGTCGCGGGGCTCGGCCAGGTGCCGGGCGCCGTCGGAACGGGGGCATCCGTCGTCGTGTTCGCGGCGACCGCGTGGGTGGCGGTGCGCCGGCCGCAGCCGTCGTACGTGGGCGTGCTGCTGATCGTGGTGGCGACCTTCCTGGCGTATCTCGTGGGGGTGCTCGTCGGCGCGGTGCTGGTCGGGGCTGACGCGGCGCGCACGATCGCCGCCATCGGCGCGTTCGCGACGTCGTGGTTCGCCGTGGTCCTCGCCGTAGCAGCCCTCGTCGCGGGCTGGGCCGCCATCGCCCTCGTCCGCACGCGCGCCAGCCGCCCCCGCTGGCCCTGGGAGCACGACGACTGACCCGGCTCGGCCCCTGCCGGGCCGCCGACCGCAATAACTCAGGAGGTGTGGCCGCCTGGGGCCTGATTTCGGATGGTTTGGCCCGGAATTAGGGTGCTGTTCCTGAGTTATTGCGGTGCGGCACCGCCGCCGGAGGTGGGGCGGCATCGACGGGCCCGGTGGCGCGGCGGCGGGTGACCACCGGGTGCTCACGCCCTGCCGGGCCGCCGACCGCAATAACTCAGGAGTTGTGGCCGGTCGGGGCCCGACATCGGGTGTTTTGACCGGGAATCGAGGTGCGGTTCCTGAGTTATTGCGGTGGGGCGCCGCGCAGACGTCCGAGGTGGCCGAGCGGGGGCGCCGCGAGATCCCGCGAAATCCCGCGGGATCGCGCCACGAGGCGCGACAATGGACGGGTGGAGCGGTCGATAGAGACCCAGGTCAGCCAGGCGGTCGACGCCTGGCTGCGGTGGTTGCCGCGCTGGGAGCCGGCGACGCACCGCGGCCGGGTCGCGCCGTGCCGCCGCTGCATCGGCTCGCCCGTGCTCTCGGCCGCCGGCCTCGGCTCTGACGTGCCGCACGGCGTGCAGCACGGACTGTCGACCCGCGTGAAGACGATCATCGACCACGCCGTCGCCGACTACACCGAGCTCAACCTGCCGATGCTGCAGGCCGAGCTCGACCAGCAGGCCGAGCGCAATCGCGCGCGCAGCTACCGTCCTGCCGAGGGGCTCGACCCCGAGTTCGAGGGGCTGCCGCTCGACCCCGAGCCCACACCCGGGGCGCCGTTCCTGTTCACGATCGGCGGGCTCGCCGAAGAGGCGGATGCCGATGTTCCCGCGCTTCCTCCGCTCAGCGACGAGGCCAAGGCGGCCCTGCGGCAAGAGGTCGGCCTCGCCGACGACTACGCGAACCTGATCGGCCGCGAGGTGTGCGCCGTGCTGCTGCACCACCGCCTGCGCATCCAGGCCGCGATCGGCCAGTACGTCGAACCGCAGATCGCGGCGATGCTCGAAGAGCTGACACGCTCGCTGGATGCCCCGTTCGATCCGAACGCCGAACCGGGGATGCCCGAGCCGTAGCCCGGTTGTCGCAGGCGCGAGTTGTTAGCATTGCCGGGTCTGGCGACTGGGCCCAGACCAGTAGCAACAGCCCGGCGGACCAGTAGCAACAGCCGGGCGGAGACGCTCGACGAGATGGGGGTGCCATGACGCGCAGGCTTCCCTCTGCGCCGCCCCTGCTGCCGGGGCTCGATTACGTGCGCCCGCTCGGCTCGGGCGGCTTCGCCGATGTCTTCCTGTACCAGCAGGACATGCCCCGTCGTCAGGTCGCCGTCAAGGTGCTGCCGGCGGGTGAGCGCGACCCCGATCTGCTGCGCATGTTCAACGTCGAGGCCGACGTGCTGGCGCACCTGTCTGCGCACCCCGCGATCGTCACGGTGTACCAGGCCGGCATCTCGGCCGACGGCCGGCCCTACATCGTCATGGAGTACTGCCCCGGTTCGCTCGCGCAGCGCTACCGGATCGAGCGGATGCCCGTCGATGAGGTCATGGCGATCGCGGTGCGGCTGGCGGGCGCCGTCGAGTCGGCGCACCGCGCGGGACTCATCCACCGCGACATCAAGCCCAGCAACATCCTCATCACGACGTTCGGCTCGGCCGTGCTCGCCGACTTCGGCATCTCGTCGTCGCTGCTGCGGGCGTCGGATGCCGAAGTGCTCGCGATGTCGATTCCATGGAGCGCGCCCGAAGTCGTCGCCGAGCAGACCGGCGGCACGGTCGCGAGCGAGGTGTGGAGCCTCGGCGCGACGGTGTACTCGCTGCTCGCCGGCCACAGTCCGTTCGAGCGCCGCGAGAAGGGGCAGAACACCCGCGAGCTGATGCGCCGCCGCATCGCCCGGGCGACGTTCGTGCCGATCGCGCGCACCGACATCCCCGACACGCTGCAGCAGGTGCTCGCGACGGCCATGACCCGCGATCCCGATCGCCGCTATCGCTCCGCCCTGGCGTTCGGCGAGGCGGTGCGTGCGGTGCAGGTGCGTGAGGGTCTCGCGCCGACGCCGATCGAGGTCCCCGCGGCGGAGTGGGTCGCAGCATCCGGATCGGTCGACTTCGCCGACGACACCGTGCGCGGGCCTGCGCGCAGCCGCGTGCAGCCCGACGGCCGCCGCCGCACCGCGCCGGTCGATGCGACCGAGCGCCGCCGTGAAGAAGAGGACACGAGCCTGACCCCGCCGCCGGCGGGGCCGCGCCTGGTCTGGCCGTGGATCGTCGGGGGCATCGCCGTCGTCGTCGCGGTCGGGGTTGCCGTGGTGCTCTGGACGGGGCTGCTCTGATGCGCCGCGCGACCGTGGCGGGTCTGGTCGCGGCCGGCGCCGCGATTGCGCTGGTCGCAGGAATCAGCGTCGCGTGGCCCGGCCTGGACGCCCAGCGCACGCCGCCGCTGACCACGACGGCGTGGGTTCTGCAGGCTGACGGCCTGCGCTACGCGCGGGTCAACACCGCGATCGACGAGCTCGACACCGTGCGCACGGTGAGCAATCCGAGTCGCATCGTCTCGACGACCGACAGCTCGTACATGTTCACCGACAGCGACGCCAAGGTCGTCCGCATCGACGACGCCGTGCCGGTCGACCTCGATGCGGAGGGTCTGCGCACCGCGACGGCGGCGCCGTCGGGCACAGAAGAGGTCGCGACCGGCGGCGACTTCGTCGCGTATCGCACGGATGCCGGTGCCGTGTACGCCGGCACGCTGTCGTCGGGATCGGTGGCCCAGCTCGACCCGACCGGCGGCGCATCGGCCGGCGCCGCGACGAGCGAGGCCGACACGGCCGCCTCGGATGCCATCGCCGTCGATGAGCGCGGCGCGCTGTTCAGCTACTCGGCGGCGGCCGGCACCGTCACGCGGCTCGACATCGCCACGGGAACGGTCCGCCGCACCGACCCCGTCGCGGCGGACGGCACGTCGCTCACGCTGACCTCGGCCGGTGACGACTGGGTGCTGGTCGACACCGCGACCGGCAGCTATTGGACGGCCCGGCGGTCGGGGGCATCCGCCGACACATCCGGCACCGTGGCGGTCTCGCGCTCGGACCCCGACGGCGATGGCGTGTACCTCGCCGACGAGACGGGGCTCGTGCGCGTGCCCACCGCGGACGAGCCCGCCGAGCGCGTGTTCGGCGACCGGACGACCTCGCGGGGCACCGCCGCGCGACCCATCGTGCGCGACGGCACGGTGTACGCGGCGTGGTTGCCCGAGGGCGCCGGCCCCGGCACGCTGTGGACCTCGACGGGCGGCGACGTGCCGCTCGAGTACGGCGAGGCGACGCTGCCGACGCAGCGGCGCCCGGGCTTCACGGGTGCGGGCGACGGGCTCGTGCTCAACGACGCCCGCTCGGGCTGGGTGTGGACGGTGCCGGACGGCCGCCTCGTGCCGTCGAGCCAGAACTGGGATCTCGACGATCCGGTCGAGACGGCGCCGAACACGACCGACCAAGAGCCGCCCGCCGTCATCGATCCGCGGCCGCCGGTCGCCGTCGACGACGCCTTCGGCGTGCGTCCCGGGGCGCTCGTATCGCTACCCGTGCTGCTGAACGACCACGACCCCAACGAGGACGTGCTGGCGATCGACCCGGCGTCTGTACAGGGGCTCGACCCGGCATTCGGCACGCTCTCGATCACCGACGACCGGCAGCGTTTCGCGGTGCGGGTCGCCGCCGACGCGACGGGAGTCGCGACGTTCTCGTACGCCGTGTCAGACGGCACGACGCCCGACGGCCTGCTGTCGTCGCTCGCGACGGTGACGCTGACCGTCGTTGCCGACGACGAGAACTCGGCACCGGAATGGTGCGGGGTCGAGGGATGCCAGCAGGAGTGGCCGACGCCCGAGGTCGCGACCGGCGGCACCGTGAGCGTGCCCGTGCTGGGCGACTGGGTCGACCCCGAAGGCGACCCCGTGATCCTGTTCTCGGCGACCGAGGAGTCGGGCATCGGGCAGGTCGCCGCGACGCCCGAGGGCGAGGTCGTCTTCCAGCATGCCGACACGGGAGCGGGGGGCGACCAGGTCGCGACGATCGGGCTGACCGTGGGCGACGCGCGCGGCGCGACGGCGACGAAGAGTCTCTCGGTGCGCGTGCTCGCCGATGCGCAGCCGCAGGTGCAGTCGTTCTCGGTGGTCGACACGGCCGGGTCTCGCTCGACGATCGATGTGGCCCCGCACGTGACCGGGACGGCGGGCGATGTCACGCTGACGGCAGCGCGCGTGCTCGATGATGCGGCGGCGACCGCGACCGTCGTCGGCGGTTCGACGCAGTTCGACTTCTCGGCGAGCAGTCCGGGCGCCTACCGGGTGGCGGTCACGGTGTCGTCGGCGGGCAGCGAGGCCACCGGCACGGTGCGGGTGACGCTGCTGGCCGCCGACGCTCCCGCGCAGCTGGCGACGGCGCCGGTCGTCGCGTTCGTGCGCCCGCAGGCCGATGCGACGGTCGACGTATTCGCGGCGGTGTCGAACCCGACGGGCCGCGTACTGCTGCTGAGCGACGTCGTCGTGCGCGCCGAAGCGGGCTCGTCGCTGAAGGCGGATGCCGTCGGCCAGAGCCAATTGCGCGTGTCGGGCCTGACCGACTCAGGCGACGCGGGCCTGCTGGGCACCGTGTCGTATCGCGTGAGCGACGGGACGGCTGACGAAGGGGCATCCGTCGTGGGCGAGGCGACGGTCTACCTGCTGCCGCCGGCGACCGAAGCCGCCCCGATCACGGTCGACGACTCCGTCGTCGTGCGCGCGGGCGCGCAGATCGACATCCCCGTTCTCGCCAACGACGTCTCTGCCGCGGGCGCCCGGCCGCGCCTGGACCCCGAGTCGATCGAGTCGTCGACGCCGGATGCCCTCGCCTTCGCCTCCGGCGACGTGGTGCGCTATCTCGCGCCGACCGAGCCCGGGCAGTACACGATCAGCTACCGCGCCTTCTCGACGGGGGCGCCCGCGCTCGGCGATCTCGGAACGGTCCGCGTGCGCGTCGTCTCGGACGACACGAACCGCGACCCGCTACCCTCGCGGCTGTCGGGTCGTGTCGCGAGCGGACTGTCGGTCTCGATCCCGTTCGACGGGTTCGGCATGGACCCCGATGGCGACGTCGTGCGGCTCGACAGCATCGTCACCCAGCCCGAGCACGGGTCGGCGGCCATCTCTGCCGACGGCATGTCGATCGTGTACACGAGCACGGCGGGAGAGTCGGGGCAGGACTCGTTCCGGTATCGCGTGATCGACGCGTTCGGGGCGACGGGCGAGAGCACCGTCCGCATCGGGGTGCTGAGCGGTGAGGGCAGCCCGAGCCCCGTGACGTACACCGACTACGTGCACGTGCAGGCCGGTGAGGGCAACGTCATCCGCGTGCACCCGCTCGCCAACGACCTCGACCCGACCCAGGGCACGCTGACCCTCGTGCGCGTGCGCCCCGACGTGCCCGAGACGGCGCTGGACGGCACCACGACCGAGGAGTTCCAGCGGCTCGACGGGCTCATCGCGTCGGTCACCGACGACACCGTCACGATCTCGGCGGGCACCGAGTCGGGCACGATGGCCTTCCTCTACGACGTCGAGTCGTCATCGGGCAGCACGGCGCGCGGCCTCATCGTCGTGCGGGTCGTCGCGCAGCGCGTGCCCGACTTCCCCGTCGTCTCCGACACCGTCCTCACTCCGGCCGAGCGCGACAGCCTCTCGGTCGGCGTCAACGTGCTCGCCGGCAAGGTGCTGTGGTCGGGCGGCGAGGTCGGCGACCTCGTGCTGGGCCTGTGGGGTGACCCCGAAGGGGTGACCGTCGAAGGCGACCGGCTGCGGGCAGACCCCGGCGAAGACGCGCGGATCATCCCGTTCTCGGTCACCGGTGAGACCTCCTCGGGCACCGTCACGACGTACGCGTTCCTGCGGGTGCCCGCCGCTTCCGAGGGGGCGCTGGCGCTGCGCGCCGGCCTTGCGCCGCTCCTGGTGGGTGAGGGGTCGCAGGTGGATGCCGCGCTGGAGGCCCTCGTCGACGTGCCGCGCGGCCGCACACTCGACGTCGACGCGGCGCGGGTGCACGCGTCGGGGGCACGAGCTGCGGCGACGTGCACCGTGACCTCGGGGACGACGATCCGCTACACGGCGGGCGAGGGGGCGCCGTGGACGGATGCCTGTCTGGTGCCGGTGCGCCTGGTCGGTACGACGGCGTGGACCGTCCTCTCGGTGCCGGTGACGGTCACCCCGATCGATCCGCAGCCCTCGCTCAGTCCTGCCTCGCTCGAGGTGGCGCCCGGCGACACGCACGTGCTCGACCTGTCGACGCTCACGACGTGGCAGGGGCGCCCCGAGGCGATCCAGTACGCGGTCGCCGACACAGCGGCATCCTTCACGGTCACCCTCGACGGGGCGCTGCTGACCGTGCGCGGCGACGATGACGCGTCGCCGGGCACCGTCGAGAGCGTGCTCGTCGAGGTCACCAGTCACGCCGGCGTCGCGCCCGGCCGCATCACCCTGCGGGTCGGCGCGGCACCCGCCGTGCTGCCGCAGGGCGGCCAGGTGTCGCGGCAGTGCAGCCAGGCATCCGGCATCTCGTGCGCGATCGACGTGATCGGCGTCACCGGCGAGGTCAACCCGCTGCCGAGCACGCCCCTCGTGCTGGTCGCGGTCGCACCGACCAGCACGTGCACGGGGGTGACGTTCCAGGTCGCTTCGCCCACGCGCGTCGTCGCGACGTGGACCGACGACGCACCCGGCGCGACCTGCACGACGAGCTTCACGGTGCGTGACGCGCAGGGCAGACAGAGCACGGCGGCCCGCAACGGGGCGCTCACCCTCGACCTGCAGGGATACCCCGCAGCTCCCGCCTCGGTCGCGCAGTCGGCCTACGCCGACGGCAGCCTGACGCTGCGCGTCGATCCGGGCCCCGCGCAGACCTCGTACCCCGCCATCAGCGGCTTCGAGGTGCGCTCGGCAGGAGCCGTCGTCGCGACCTGCACGCCGCAGGGCGTGTGCCCCGCGATCTCGTCGCCGAACGGCGAGCAGCGCCAGTTCGAGGTCGTCTCGGTCAACGCGATCGGCGCGTCGCGCCAGACGGTGCGCACGACGGCGTGGGCGTACGACCCGCCGGCCGCGCCGGCGGGCGCGACGGCGAGCCCCGTGCCGGGTGATGCGAACGGGGGACTGGCCACGCTGCTGATCACGGGCGTGGATGCCGCCGACACCGGCGCGCTGCAGATCTCGAGCCCCGCGGGTGAGACGATCACGGTCGCCGTCGCGACCGGTCAGCAGGCGGTGACGGTGCCGTCATTCCGCGTCGGGTCGAACACGGCGACGGCGGTGGTCATCACGCCGCTGTCGCGCTTCGAGGTGCCGCCGGGGCTGGCCGGCGAATCGCCCGGCTCGATCACGGTATCGGCGCACGGCATCGGCGCCCCGACCGCGCCGACGCTCACCCTGACCGCCGTCAACGTCGGCGGCGGACGCGCCGATGTCACCGCGACCGGAGCGGCGGGCCCCGGCGGTGACGACGCGACGACGCGATACGGGATCGTCCAGGACGGCCAGGAGTGCGTCACGTCGATCGACGGCTCCTCGCGCGTCTTCCGCCGGCTCGCCGACGGCCGGGCCTACACCTTCACGCTGTGCGTCGAGTCCTGGTACGGCGGCACGCTGTTCGGGCGCGCGACGACGAGCGCCGAGGTGCGCGCCGTGCAGAGCGGTGCCGCGCCGACCGGCTACACGTTCGTCGTCGGCCCGACCGCCCACGTCAGCGACGGCCGCGCCACCTGGACGATCGACGAGACGCCGACCTCGCGCGAGACGGTCCCGAACGACAATGTCGCGGTGTTCACGGGTCTGCCCAGCACGGTGTTCGACAGCGACCCGGGCATCCGCGTGCGCTACGAGCACACCGCCGGCTGGTGGCAGTCCGAGTGGGGTGCCGTGACCCCGGCATCCGGCAGTGCGCCGTACCAGGTGCAGGCCACGTGGTTGCTCGGCGCCTGCGCCGGCGGCGCGCGGCTGGACACCTCAGCGAACTCGACCGGGGGCCTGGCCCGCATCAGGTTCGATGCGAGCGGCATCGTCTACTACGACGCCGCCGGCGCCGTCATCGCGCCGGGGTCTGACCCGTGGCTCGTGCCCGATGCCGCCGTCCGCGTCGAAGGCATCCGCGTCACCGTTGACTGGTCGGCGCAGCGCTGGCGCCTCGACGCCGCGTCGGCCACCCTCGCTGCGGCCATCTGCACGCCCGCTCCCACGCCCTCGCCCTCCCCGACGCCCACCCCGACTTCCGAGGACACTCCATGACGATCACCTCCGAACAGGCGACCTGGTTCGCGCAGACTTTCGCGGCGCTCGCCGACAACGTGGAGCGCGCGGTGCTCGGCAAGCGCCACGTCGTCGAACTCGTGCTGACGGCGATGCTGAGCGAGGGGCACGTGCTGCTGGAGGACGCCCCCGGGACGGGCAAGACCTCGCTCGCACGCGCTGTCGCGCAGTCGGTGCAGGGCACGACGACGCGCATCCAGTTCACGCCCGACCTGCTGCCCGGTGACATCACCGGCATCACGGTGTACGACCAGAAGACGGGCGCGTTCGAGTTCCACGCCGGGCCCGTGTTCGCCAACATCGTGCTCGCCGACGAGATCAACCGGGCCAGCCCCAAGACGCAGTCGGCGCTGCTCGAGGTCATGGAAGAGCGGCACGTCACGATCGACGGCGTCACGCGCCCCGTCGGAAAGCCCTTCCTCGTGCTCGCGACGCAGAACCCCGTCGAACAGGCCGGCACCTACCGCCTGCCCGAGGCGCAGCTCGACCGCTTCCTGCTGCGCACCTCGCTCGGCTACCCCGACCACGCCGCGACCGTGCGCATCCTCGACGGCGGGGCCACTGCGATCGCCGAGCTCACCGCGATCATCACGCCGGGCGCACTCGTGGGCATGACGGAGCTCGCCGACGACGTCTACGTCGACGCGCTCGTGCTTGACTACATCGCGCGACTCGTGGATGCCACCCGCTCCGCGGACGAGGTGCGTCTGGGCGTCAGCATCCGTGGCGCCCTCGCACTGACGCGTGCCGCACGCACGACCGCCGCGTCGCAGGGCCGCACGTATGCGACCCCCGACGACGTCAAGCGGCTCGCGGTGGCCGTGCTCGCGCACCGTCTGATCCTGCACCCCGAGGCCGAGTTCGACGGCGTCACCCCCGAGGCCGTGATCGGCCAGGTGCTGCTGGATGTCGCCCCGCCCACCCGCCGGGAGACTTCGTGAGTTTCGGTGACTCCCGGCTGACGCGCACCGCGGCGCACACCCTCACGGGTGACCGCACCGAGGTCACGTCGGCGCGCGGCCGCGCGCTCGTCGGTGCGGCGCTGCGCGCCTCGCGGGCGTGGCGGGCGACCCGCGCGGCCCTGATCACGGCGTTCCGGTGGTGTCGCCGCACAGTGCGCCCCGCGGGACTGCTCGCGTTCGTGACGGCGACTGTGGGGCTCGGCGCGGGGCTGCTGTTCGGCTGGGTCGAGCTGATGGTCGCGGGGGTCGCGGCGCTCGTGCTGCTGACGCTGAGCGTCCCGTTCCTGTTCCAGGCGCGCAGCTACGAGGTCGGTCTCACGCTCGCCCACGAGCGGATCGTCGCGGGGCACGGCGTGCGTGCGAGTGTCGTCGTGCGCAACACGGGGCGCCGCGTGGCGCTGCCCGGGCGCATCGACGTGCCGGTCGGTGCGGGCCTGGTCGAATACGGCGTGCCGCTGCTGCGTGCGGGGGCCGCGTCAGAGCAGATCCTCGAGCTGCCGCCGCAGCCGCGTGGGATCGTGCGGATCGGCCCCGCCACGACGGTGCGCTCCGACCCCATCGGACTGCTGCGCCGCGAGCACGCCTTCGACGCGGCGCACGACCTGTTCGTGCATCCACAGACGGTGCCCGTGCCCTCCTCCAGTGCGGGGTTGATCCGCGATCTGGACGGCAGCCCGACCCGACGCCTCGTCGACGCCGACATCTCCTTCCACGCGATCCGCGAATACGCGCCGGGCGATGCGCGGCGGCAGGTGCACTGGAAGTCGACGGCGAAGACCGGCCGCCTCATGGTGCGGCAGTACGAAGAGTCGCGCCGGTCGCGCATGGCGGTCGTCCTCGGCCTCGCCGAGCCCGAGTACGGGTCGGATGCCGAGTTCGAACTCGCCGTCTCGGCCGCGGCATCCCTGTCTGTGCGTGCCGTGCACGACGCGCGCGATCTCGACATCGTCGTCGGTGCCGAGATCCCGCGCGTCGTGCGCGGTCGGTTGCGGGCGATCCGGCACATTCCGACGGCGAGCCCCCGGGTGGTCCTCGACGGGTTCAGCGGCGTCGACCGGCTCGCGAACACGATGGCCTTCGCCGACGTGTGTCGCCTGGCATCCGAGGCCAACGAGCACCTGTCGATCGCCGTGATGATCGCGGGGTCGCACGTCGGCATCGCGAAGCTGCGCTCTGCCGCGCTCGCCTTCCCCGCCGACTCGGCCATCGTCGCGATCGTCTGCGACGAGCGCGCGCACCCGCGCACGCAGGTGCTCGGCGACCTCACGATCGTCACGGTCGGCACGCTCGACGACCTGTCCGGACTGCTGCTGCGGGGGGCGGCCTCATGAGTGGGTCGGCGCGCGCAGTGGGTGCGGACTGGCGTGCGCGCGCAGCGGGTGCGGGTGGGCGGGTGCGCGCGGGTGCGGGCGAGCGCACGCGGCGCATCGTCGCGGGTTCGCTGTACGTCGCGCTCACGGTGGCGCTCGCCACCGTCGCGGCATGGCCCATCTATCGCTTGGGGTCGTTCCTGATCCTCGTGACGGCCTCGGCCCTGCTCGGCGCGGGCATCGCGACGCTCGTGACGTGGCGCCGCCTCGGCGGGTGGGCTGTCGTCGGACTCCTTGCCGCGGTCATGCTCGTCGCGGGGGTGCCGCTCGCGGTGCCGTCGCGGATGGGCGGCGCCACGTCGTTCGTGCGCGGCGTCGGCGAACTCGGCGCGGGCCTCGTCGTCGGCTGGAAGGACCTGCTCACCGTCGATCTGCCGGTGGGCTCGTACCGCAACCTGCTCGTGCCGGCGCTCGTGGTGTTCCTCGTCGGGACGACCCTCGCGCTGCTGTTCGCGTGGCGCCGCGACGGCTGGTCAGCGGCCGCGGTGCCCGTCGCCGTCGCGATGACGGGGTTCGGCCTGCTGTTCGGTCGCACCGAGGTCAGCGCGCCCCTGTCGCTGGGCCCGCTGCAGCTGCCCGCCCCGGTCGAGACCACCGTTGGCATCGGAACGCTCGGCGCCGGCGTGCTGTGGCTCTCGTGGCGCAGTCGCGACGCGCGCGTGCGCGCGCTGCGCACCGCGGCGGCATCCAGCGGTGTGCGGCTGCGTCGGCTGCGCACCGCCGACCTCCGCCGCGCGGGACTCGGCGTCGGCATGGTCGCTGTCGCGGCCGTGTTCGCGCTCGCCGTCCCGGCGGCGGCATCGTCGGCTTCGCGCACGGTGCTGCGCGAAGCGACGGGCCCGCGGGTCGAGATCTCGCAGGCCGTGAGCCCGCTCGTCGCGTACCGCTCGCTGTTCAGCGACGCGCGTTTGGAGCAGGTGCTCTTCAGCGCCACGGGGCAGCAGCTGCCCGAGCGCATCCGCCTCGCCGTGCTCGACGACTACGACGGCGCCGTGTTCCGCACCGCCGCCGACGGCGACGAGTTCGTGCGCGTGGCATCCGCCCGCACGCCGGCCGCGGGCACGCCGATCGACGTCGACATCTCGATCGGGGCGCTGCAGGGCATCTGGATGCCCACGGCGGGGACCCTCGCCTCGGCGAGCTTCACGGGGTCACGCGCGGCGGCGCTCGCCGACGGCTTCTACATCGACGACGAGCTGTCGGCCGCCGTGCAGATCGCCGGGTGGCACGACGGCGACGGGTACCGGCTCGAGGCGTCCGATGTCGCCGGCGACTCGCTGCTCGCCGAGGCCGAGGCGCCCGGCGGCGATCTGGGATCGGAAACTGCGACGCCCGCGAGCGTGCGCACCTGGATGCAGGAGCACGTCTCCGGTACGGGTGGTGCTGCCCTCGAGGGCCTCGTGTCGCTGCTGCGTGAGCGCGGATATCTCAGTCATGCGCTGACCGAAACGGACTCCGCGTGGATGCAGGCCGCCGGCGTCGACACGTTCGTCCCGAGCACCGCCGGGCACTCGCTCGCCCGCATCGACCAGCTGTTCACGGCGCTACTCGAGCGCGAGCAGGACCCGCGCGCCGAGGCATCCGACAACTTCGTCGCCGCGATCGGCGATGACGAGCAGTTCGCCGTCGCGGTGTCGCTGATGGCGCGTGAGCTGGGCTTCCCCTCGCGCGTCGTCGTCGGCGCCCGCTTGAGCTCGAGCGACCCGTCGCTGCCCGTGTGCACGGACGGCGCGTGCCGCTCGGCAGACATCGCCGCGTGGGTCGAGGTGCGCGCGGCGTCGGGGCAGTGGATCGCCGTCGACGTCACGCCGCAGCATACGCAGTCGCCGAGCCACGAGGTCACCGCGCAGCCCGACCCGACGATCGGCACCGAGGTGCGCCCCGACATCGTCGAAGAGGTCGATCCGCCCAAGCCCGGCCAAGAGGATGCCGCCGCGAGCGCCGACCGCCCTGATGAGCTCGACCTCTCGGTGCTGTGGGCCGTGCTGAAGATCACCGGCGTCGCGCTCGGCGGGGCGCTGCTGGTCGTCGGACCCTTCCTGCTGATCGTCGCCGCGAAGGCGCTGCGGCGCCGCGGACGGCGCGGCGCCGAGGCGCCCGCCGACCGGATCGCCGGCGGGTGGGAGGAGTATCTCGACGCGGCCGTCGACGCGCGCCGGCGCCCGCCGGTGTCTGCGACGCGCGTCGAGATCGCCGACGCGCTCGACCGGCCTGCGGCGGAAGAGCTTGCGCGGGGCGCCGACGAGGCGGTCTTCTCGGCGGGCACGACGACTGACGACGAGGCATCCGCGTTCTGGCGCATCGTCGACGCCGAGAGAGCCGGTTTCGCCACCGGCCCGTGGCAACGCCTGCGCGCGGCCGTATCGTTGAGATCGTTCTTCCCCGGGGGCCTGCTGCGCAGGACTCCGTCGCACGCCGAGAGGTCGCACACCGCGAGGTCGCATGCTGAGCGGTCGCACACTGAGAGGGGGAGCCGCGCAGGCACCGACGCGCGGCGCACCACATGAACACACCCGTCGACGATTCCCTCGTCGCCCTGATCGGGCTGCTGTCGTTCGTCCTGGCGGTCGCCGCGTATGTCTGGGCGGCGCTCGCCCTCAGCGCGATGTTCCGCAAGATGGGCGAGGCCAGCTGGAAGGGCTGGGTGCCGCTGCTGAACATCGGCACCGTCCTGAAGTGGGGCGGGTTCAGCCCCTGGCTCGTGCTGCTGGTGCTCATCCCGGTCGTCGGTGCGATCGCCGTGTTCGTGCTGCTCGTGATCTCGGCGCACAACATCAACCCCGGGTTCGGGTACGGCGGCGGCATGACGGTGCTCGCGGCGCTGCTGTTCGTCGTGTGGGCGAGCATCCTCGGATTCGGCCCCGCCCGCTGGCTCGGCGCGCGCGTCGCGTCGCGCACGTTTGGGCGGACCGGGTCTGGCGGGCGCGCGGGTTCGCGGTCGGGTGCTGGTTCTGGGTCCGGTTCGGGTGCTGGGGCTGGTTCGGGCGATGGGTCGCCGGAGCCGGTCGCGCAGTTGCGTGAGTCGGCGATGTGGGAGCTTGGAGCGGCACCCGCGGCTGATGCCGGGCCGCAGGCGGGTGCGGGGGCTGGTGTTGGCGTTGGTGATGGGCTTCCGGGCGCGGGCGTTGGCTTTGACGCCGGTGCCGGTGCTGGGCTTTCGGGTGCGGGCGTTGGCGCTAGTACCGGGCTCTCGGGTGCGGGCGCTGGTACCGGGCTTCCGAGCGCGGGCGTCGGTGCGGGCTCGGCGGCGGATGACGCCGCCGGCGCCGCTGCGGTTGCCGCGCCGATTCGGTCGGCGGCCGAGGCAGGGTTCGCGCCACCGGCGACAGGGGAGGCGTACTGGACTCCGCCCGAGACGGCACCCCGACCTGCCACCGCGGCAGTCGATGCTGCGGCTGGCGTTGTGGCCGGGGCTGGGGCTACGGGCGGTGCTGGTGCCGGGGTTGCGGCGGGCGGTGCGGCTGGCACGGGTGCTGCGGCTGGCTCTGCGGCGCCGGGTGGCGCGGCTGGGCCAGCGGTCGATGCTGTGACGCCGAGCGAGCGCGAGAGCGGCACACCGGCGGACGCCGACGCGGCGCAGGCATCCGTGTTCCCTGCTCCGACTCCGGCGCCGGCGCTGCGCTCGACGAGGCCCGCGCCGATCGATCCCGATGCGGATCGCACGTCGGATGCCGCCTGGCCGTCCGAGGTCGATGACGTCTCGGCCGTGCACCCGTCGCCGTACCCGCCGAGCTCGGCGGCCGGGCGCCCGTACGTCGGGCCGACCGTGAGCGACGAGGGGCCGATCGACTTCGTGCCGGGCCGCCGCTCTGGTGCTGGTCCGGCTACGCCCGCGGTTTCGGTCACGCGTGTGCCGGCGGCGCCGGCGGAAGCCGCATCACGTGGGGGAGCGGCCGTCGCCCCCGCGGAACCTGCCGAAGCGGCCGCGGGGGCGGCTGCGGTGGGTACGGCTGGTGCCGCGGCTGCCGCGACATCGCGCACGGCGGCGCCCCTGGCATCCGCCGCGGCAGGGTTGCCCGCGGTCGTCGAGGAGTCCACCCAGCCCGAGCGCGCCACGTCCGGCGTGCCCGTGTCGGCGCGGAACCTGCCGGCGCCTCAGTCCACCGCGCAGCAGCCCACCGCGCCGCAGCCCACGACGGCACAACTTCCTGTTGCGGCCGCGTCGGCCGGGGCATCCGATGCTGATTCGGCTGTGTCACCCGCGCCCGCGCAACCGCTGCGCGCGCGGCGGACGTACGACGCGGAAGATCCGGACGCGTTCCCCGAGATGTCCGGCGAGGTGTCGGCTGTCATCGGCGCGCCGATCGCGGGAGCACCGCGCGCCGCGGCTGCGGCCGTGTCGGCCCAGCATCGCCGGGCCGACGAGGGAGAGCGCCCGCTCGCGGCAGCCCCCGCGGCGCGGCCCGCGGTCGACGCCGCGGACGACGACCTCATGGACGTGACGATCATCGCGCGCCGCTCGATCCGCGCGGCGTGGGAGCTGGTCCCGGCATCCGGATCGCCGATTCCGCTGACGGCGGCCGTCGTGATCCTGGGGCGGCGCCCGTCGGCCGATCCCGCGTTCCCGGTGGCGCAGCTCGTGCCGGTGAAGGACGATGCGCGCACCGTGTCGAAGACGCACGCGCGCCTCGAGCAGCGCGGTGAGGCGTGGGTCGTGACCGACCTCGGCTCGACCAACGGCGTGCTCGTGCGCACCCTCATGGGTGACGAGGTCGAGGTCGAGCCCGGCGGCCAGCTCGATGCCGGCGAGCGCTTCTTCCTCGGCGACGAGGAGTTCCACCTCCGCCGCATCGAGCACTGACCCGCGCGCGGCGCCGGCTCTCGCCCCCGCCGCGCCGCAACAACTCAGCGGCGCCGCGCCGCAACAACTCAGGAGTCGAGCCCCGAGAACCCGTCGATCCCCGGGAAATCGGCCCTCCGAGCCCCACCGTTCCTGAGTTATTGCGGCCGCACCCGCGGCACGCGCCCCCACGCAACCCGCGACACACCCCCGCGTTTGCCCGCCCTCGTCATACGGCGTAGTATTGAGCGGGTGTGCGCGCACGCGCGCTTGTGCTGTGCCCGGGTGGATGCCGGGGTGCCGAGCAGGCGGGTGGATCGCACACGACGGGAACGGTCTGCGAACAGGCCACCCCCACGGCATATCCACCAAACCAAAAGCCCGGCGCTTTCGCGCTGTGCCGGTGGATCTGTGGTGAAAACACCATCGCTGTCACCGTGCAGCACAACAAGGAGAGAACGTGCCAACCATTCAGCAGTTGGTTCGCAAGGGTCGCTCGCCGAAGGTCTCGAAGACCAAGGCGCCCGCCCTGAAGGCGAACCCGCAGCAGGCGGGTGTCTGCACCCGCGTCTACACGACCACGCCCAAGAAGCCGAACTCGGCCATGCGCAAGGTCGCCCGTGTCAAGCTCCGCAACGGCACCGAGGTCACCGCCTACATCCCCGGCGAGGGCCACAACCTGCAGGAGCACTCGCTCGTGCTCGTCCGCGGCGGCCGTGTCAAGGACCTGCCCGGTGTCCGTTACAAGATCGTCCGCGGCGCCCTGGACACCCAGGCTGTCAAGAACCGTAAGCAGGCTCGCAGCCGCTACGGCGCAAAGAAGGGTTGAGTTAGATGCCTCGTAAGGGACCCGCACCCCGCCGCGTCGTCGTCAACGACCCGGTCTACGGTGCTCCGATCGTCACCCAGCTGGTGAACAAGATCCTCGTCGACGGCAAGAAGTCCATCGCCGAGTCGATCGTCTACAACGCCCTCAAGGGTGTTGAGGCCAAGAACGGGCAGGATGCCGTCGCAACGCTGAAGAAGGCGCTCGACAACGTCCGCCCGACCCTCGAGGTCAAGAGCCGCCGCGTCGGTGGCTCGACCTACCAGGTGCCCGTCGAGGTCAAGCCGCACCGTGCGAACACGCTCGCGCTGCGCTGGCTCGTCAGCTACGCGAAGGGTCGTCGTGAGAAGACGATGACCGAGCGTCTGCAGAACGAGATCCTGGATGCCTCGAACGGCCTGGGTGCCGCGGTCAAGCGCCGTGAAGACACCCACAAGATGGCCGAGTCGAACCGCGCCTTCGCTCACTACCGCTGGTGATTTCGATACGCGGCTGCGCCGCTACTCAATCACCGGAGTAACAGCGCGGCCGCGTATCACCGCCGACAACCTGATCTCGATACGCCCGCTGCGCGGGCGACTCGATCACCGAGAGGAAACACCCCGTGGCACAAGAAGTGCTCACCGACCTCAACAAGGTCCGCAACATCGGCATCATGGCGCACATCGATGCCGGCAAGACGACGACGACCGAGCGCATCCTGTTCTACACGGGCGTCAACCACAAGCTCGGTGAGACGCACGACGGTGCCTCGACGACCGACTGGATGGAGCAGGAGAAGGAGCGCGGCATCACGATCACGTCTGCCGCCGTGACCTGCTTCTGGAACAAGAACCAGATCAACATCATCGACACCCCCGGTCACGTCGACTTCACGGTCGAGGTGGAGCGCTCGCTCCGCGTGCTCGACGGTGCTGTCGCCGTCTTCGACGGCAAGGAGGGCGTCGAGCCCCAGTCCGAGACGGTGTGGCGTCAGGCTGACAAGTACGACGTGCCCCGCATCTGCTTCGTCAACAAGATGGACAAGCTGGGCGCCGACTTCTACTTCACGGTCGACACGATCGTGAACCGTCTGGGTGCCAAGCCGCTCGTCCTGCAGCTGCCGATCGGTGCCGAGAACGACTTCGTCGGCGTCATCGACCTCGTCGAGATGCGCGCCCTGGTGTGGCCCGGCGATGCCAAGGGTGATGTCACCATGGGTGCCAAGTACGAGGTGCAGGAGATCCCCGCCGACCTCGCAGACCGTGCAGCGGAGTACCGCCAGAAGCTGCTCGAGACGGTCGCCGAGAGCGATGAGGCGCTCCTGGAGAAGTACTTCGGTGGCGAGGAGCTCAGCGTCGCCGAGATCAAGGGCGCGATCCGCAAGCTCACCGTTGGTGGCGAGCTGTACCCCGTGCTGTGTGGCTCGGCGTTCAAGAACCGCGGCGTGCAGCCGATGCTCGACGCGGTCGTGGACTACCTGCCCTCGCCCCTGGACGTGCCCGCCATCGAGGCGCACGACCCCAAGGACGAAGAGAAGGTCATCGAGCGTCACCCCGACGCGAACGACCCCTTCGCCGCGCTGGCCTTCAAGGTCGCGGTGCACCCCTTCTTCGGTCGCCTGACCTACATCCGCGTCTACTCGGGTCACCTCGACTCGGGCGCCCAGGTCATCAACTCGACCAAGGGCAAGAAGGAGCGCATCGGAAAGATCTTCCAGATGCACGCCAACAAGGAGAACCCGGTCGACTCGGTCACGGCGGGCAACATCTACGCCGTCATCGGTCTGAAGGACACCACCACCGGTGACACCCTGGCCGACCCGAACGCGCCCGTCGTCCTCGAGTCGATGACCTTCCCCGAGCCCGTCATCGAGGTCGCCATCGAGCCGAAGACCAAGGCCGACCAGGAGAAGCTGGGTGTGGCCATCCAGAAGCTCGCCGAAGAGGACCCGACCTTCCGCACCGAACTCAACCCCGAGACCGGCCAGACGGTCATCAAGGGCATGGGCGAGCTGCACCTGGACATCCTCGTCGACCGCATGAAGCGCGAGTTCCGCGTCGAGGCGAACGTCGGCAAGCCGCAGGTGGCGTACCGCGAGACGATCAAGAAGGCCGTCGAGCGTCACGACTACACGCACAAGAAGCAGACCGGTGGTTCGGGTCAGTTCGCCAAGATCCAGTTCGCGCTGGAGCCCCTCGAGGTCACGGCGGACAAGACGTACGAGTTCGAGAACAAGGTCACCGGTGGCCGCATCCCGCGCGAGTACATCGAGCCCACCAACCAGGGCTTCCAGGACGCGATGAACGTCGGCGTGCTCGCCGGCTACCCCATGGTGGGTGTCAAGGCGATCCTGCTCGATGGTGCCAGCCACGACGTCGACTCGTCTGAAATGGCGTTCAAGATCGCCGGTTCGATGGGCTTCAAGGAGGCCGTCCGCAAGGCGAACCCGACGATCCTCGAGCCGCTCATGGCGGTGGAGGTGCGTACGCCCGAGGAGTACATGGGCGACGTCATCGGCGACCTGAACTCGCGTCGCGGTCAGATCCAGTCGATGGAGGACGGTGCGGGCATCAAGATCGTCCGCGCTCTTGTTCCGCTGTCGGAGATGTTCGGCTACATTGGCGACCTGCGCTCGAAGACTTCGGGCCGTGCGGTCTACTCGATGGAGTTCGACTCGTACTCTGAGGTCCCCAAGGCCGTCGCCGACGAGATCGTCCAGAAGAACAAGGGCGAGTAAGCGCGAGGATGCCAGTGCCCCTCGACAGGCTCAGGGGCCACCTGGCATCCCGCACTCAATCATCTGTGACACACAACTTCATACGCATAAACTAGAAGCATCCCCGTAGAGCCCCGGTCGCAATCCAGCGCCCGGAACCTCTACACGAATGTCCTGAGGAGGACCCAGTGGCCAAGGCCAAGTTCGAGCGGACCAAGCCGCACGTCAACATCGGAACCATCGGGCACGTCGACCACGGTAAGACGACGCTCACCGCCGCGATCTCGAAGGTGCTTGCTGACAAGTACCCGTCGGCGACCAACGTGCAGCGTGACTTCGCGTCGATCGACTCGGCTCCCGAAGAGCGCCAGCGTGGTATCACGATCAACATCTCGCACGTCGAGTACGAGACGCCGAAGCGCCACTACGCGCACGTTGACGCCCCGGGTCACGCTGACTACATCAAGAACATGATCACCGGTGCCGCTCAGATGGACGGCGCGATCCTCGTGGTCGCCGCCACCGACGGTCCGATGGCTCAGACGCGTGAGCACGTGCTGCTCGCCAAGCAGGTCGGCGTTCCCTACCTGCTCGTCGCGCTCAACAAGAGCGACATGGTCGACGACGAGGAAATCCTGGAGCTCGTCGAGCTCGAGGTTCGCGAGCTGCTCTCGTCGCAGGACTTCGATGGTGACAACGCTCCCGTCGTGCGCGTCTCGGGCCTGAAGGCTCTCGAGGGCGACGAGAAGTGGGTCGAGTCGATCGTCGAGCTCATGAACGCCGTCGACGAGTCCATCCCCGACCCGGTGCGTGACAAGGACAAGCCCTTCCTCATGCCCATCGAGGACGTCTTCACGATCACCGGTCGTGGCACGGTCGTCACGGGTCGCGCCGAGCGTGGCACGCTCGCGATCAACTCCGAGGTCGAGATCGTCGGCATCCGCCCGACGCAGAAGACCACGGTCACGGGTATCGAGATGTTCCACAAGCAGCTCGACGAGGCCTGGGCCGGCGAGAACTGTGGTCTGCTCCTGCGCGGCACCAAGCGTGACGACGTCGAGCGCGGCCAGGTTGTCGTCAAGCCCGGTTCCGTCACCCCGCACACCAACTTCGAGGGCACGGCGTACATCCTGTCCAAGGAAGAGGGCGGCCGCCACAACCCGTTCTTCACGAACTACCGTCCGCAGTTCTACTTCCGCACCACCGACGTCACCGGCGTCATCACGCTGCCCGAGGGCACCGAGATGGTCATGCCCGGCGACACCACGGAGATGTCGGTCGAGCTGATCCAGCCCATCGCCATGGAGGACGGCCTCGGCTTCGCCATCCGCGAGGGTGGCCGCACGGTCGGTGCCGGTACCGTCACCAAGATCCTGAAGTAATCACCTTCTCGTGATTGCGCACTGCGCCTAGCGTGGTGCACACCTTCACACAGGATGCCCCTGGAGTTTCGGCTCCGGGGGCATCCTGCGTTTGTGCCGGGGGGCGCATGCCGCGGGGAGTAAACTCGCCGAGGGTCGTTGTGCACGGGTCGGTGAGATCTGGCCGTGCGGGGAACAGATCGGTGGTGCGGTGGGGTACGCGGGAGCATTTGTGAAAAAAGCGGATACGCGCGTTCGCAAGGCGCCGCTCCTGGTCTCCAAGAGACGCTCGGCACGTGACTGGCCATCCCGTTATGCGCGCCGGCTGGTCTACAGTGACTTCGCGGTGCTCGCTGCGGTCTTCGTCGTCTTCCGTTTCGCCGCATTGCCGTTCGAGAATGCGTCGGTCTCATGGGTCGGCGGGCCGGAGATTCCGTACTGGGCGCTGATCGTCGCGGTCATCCTGCTGTGGTTGGTCGCGTTGAGTGTCTTCGACACCCGCGACCGTCACATCGTCGGCAATGGGACGCTCGAGTATGCCCGGATCACCAATGCCGGAATCGCTCTGTTCGCAGTGCTGGTGGCGGTGGCGTTCTTCCTGCGTATCGAGGTGTCGCGCGCGTTGCTTCTCATCGCCCTTCCCGTGGGCACCGTGGCGCTCATCCTGTCGCGATGGGTGTGGCGGCAGTGGCTGCGGCGACAGCAGCGGTCGGCGAAGTACGTCTACCGCGCGATCGTGGTCGGTGAAGCGGCCAAGGCGTCGCACATCATCGGTGCCATTCGCCGCGAGCCAGGGTCGGGGTTCGACATCATCGGTGTCGTGACGAACGGTCGCGCTCCCGCGCTGATCGAGGGTGTCCCGGTCGTCGGCGGGCTGTCGACGGCTGTCGAGGCGATGGATGCCGTCGATGCCGACACCGTCATCTTCGCCGGGGCGGATGAACTCAGCCCCGCAGTCATGCGGCGGCTGGGATGGGCGATTGCCGACCGCGACGCCAATCTCGTGGTCGCGCCCGCGCTGACCGATGTGGCGGGCCCTCGCATCCACTCTCGTCCGGCAGCGGGGCTCCCGCTCGTCCACGTCGAGTACCCCGTGCTTGAGGGGTACCGGCGCTTTGCGAAGCGGGCCTTCGACATCGTGGGCTCCGCCGCGCTCATCGTGATCGCATCACCGATCATGATCGCGGCGGCGATCGCGATCCGTGTCGACGGGGCAGGTCCCATCTTCTACCGCCAGAGCCGCATCGGCAGGCGCGGCCAGTCGTTCGGGATGATCAAGTTCCGGTCGATGATCGCCAATGCCGACGACCAGCTCGCCAGTCTGCTGGATCTGCAGGGTACGAGTGACAGGCCGTTGCACAAGGTCATCGACGATCCACGGATCACGCGCGTCGGCAGGTTCCTGCGCAAGCATTCGATCGACGAACTGCCGCAGCTGTTCAACGTCTTCCTCGGTGACATGAGTCTCGTAGGCCCGCGCCCGCAGCGTGAGGCGGAGGTCGCCCTCTACGATGACGCCGCTGAACGGCGCCTCCTCGTCAAGCCGGGAATGAGCGGGCTCTGGCAGGTGAGCGGGCGTTCGGCGCTCTCGTGGGACGACGCCATCCGCCTCGACCTCTACTACGTGGAGAACTGGACCTTCACGCAGGACATCGTGATCTTGTTCCGTACAGTGCGTGCCGTTGTGGCACCCGGCGAGAGCGCCCATTGATCGTGGCGGGACCTTCAATCCGTACCAGCGGGCCGCGGGCCGCGGCCGTTTGGCTGCTGGCGATCGGCTACGGCGGCTTCCTCGCGTTCGTCGTGTTCTGGCCGAGCCCCATCGATCGCCCGGTCGCCGGCCTCCTTACGCGGGTGATCCAGGAGTTGCACGAGCGGGGCGTCCCGGCTTTCATCGACTACGGCTTCATCGAGTTCTCCGCGAACATCCTGCTCTTCGTTCCGGTGGGGCTGCTGTTCGGTCTGGCGCTTCCCCTCAGTTGGTGGGCGGTGATGCTGCTGTGCGGACCCGTCGTGTCGGCGGGCATCGAGTTGGCGCAGCGCCAGCTTCTCGCTGCCCGTTATGCGACCGTAGAGGATGTCATCGCCAACTCGATCGGCGCGACGATCGGCGTACTTGTCGCGCTGATCCTGCGAGTTCTGGTCGCCTACCGCGACGAACGCGTGATCGCCCGGCACGAGTCGCGGGCGACTTATCCGCCCTCTAGACCTGTCGAGCACGACGCACCATGATGGAGAACGGAGCGGCGCGGTGTCGCTCCGACCACCCACGGAGGGACAACGCGCATGGGTATCGACGACATCGTCAACAAGGGCAAGGAACTGTTCGAGGACGCCAAGGACAAGGCCGAAGAGGTCTTCGGCAGTGACAAGGTCGAGGAAGTCAGCGACAAGGTCCTCGACGGCGCAGCCGACGTTGCCAAGAAGGTCGCGCCCGAGCAGTTCCACGAGCAGATCGACCAGGTGCGCGACAACGTCGACGGCGCCATCGGTCAGTAACCACCAGATCTCCACAAGCGGGTCGGATGCCATCAGGCATCCGACCCGCTTCTGTGCGCAAGTCACGCCGATATACATCCCGCGACACGCCCGGGTTTGCGACACGCCCGGGCGACACGTAGACTAGTCAGGTTCCACATTCCTGCGCGCGCAGATCTGAGAAGAGAAGCGCCCGCGCGGGATCACTGCCAGGGCAGTGCATAGGACGTGCAGACGCACAGAGCCTAGGCCGCGGGCAGCAGAACAAACGACAACCCGATCCTCCTGGAAACAGGATTCGCGCGCGTGCGCGCGAAGGATCGGGACTGACATCAGAACAGCGGTGCAGCATCCATCGCAACAGCGATGTGAAGTGCCCAGGCGCCACCAGCGCCGTGTGCGTCCAATGCCCCCGAGGTAAGACGCGAGAAAAGAGAGTGAGCAGACAATGGCGGGACAGAAGATCCGCATTCGCCTGAAGTCGTACGACCACGAGGTCATCGACACGTCGGCACGCAAGATCGTCGACACCGTGACCCGTGCGGGCGCGACCGTCGTCGGCCCCGTGCCGCTTCCGACCGAGAAGAACGTCGTGTGCGTCATCCGGTCGCCCCACAAGTACAAGGACAGCCGCGAGCACTTCGAGATGCGCACCCACAAGCGTCTGATCGACATCATCGACCCGACGCCCAAGGCCGTCGACTCGCTGATGCGCCTTGACCTGCCGGCCGACGTCAACATCGAGATCAAGCTCTGAGGACGACGACCATGGCAAACATCAACGAAAAGGTTTCCAAGGGCCTGCTCGGCACCAAGCTGGGCATGACCCAGGTTTGGGACGAGAACGGCAAGCTCGTTCCCGTCACCGTCATCGAGGTCGCCCCCAACGTGGTGACCCAGGTGCGCACCCCCGAGCGCGACGGCTACAACGCCGTGCAGATCGGCTACGGCCAGATCGACCCGCGCAAGGTCAACCAGCCCCTCACGGCCCACTTCGAGGCTGCGGGCGTGACCCCCCGTCGTCACCTCACCGAGGTGCGCACGGCGGATGCCTCTGACTACTCACTCGGTCAGGAGCTCACGGTCGACGCCACGTTCGAGGCCGGCCAGCTGGTCGACGTCGTCGGCACCAGCAAGGGCAAGGGCACCGCGGGTGTCATGAAGCGCCACAACTTCAAGGGTGTCTCCGCTTCGCACGGTGCACACCGCAACCACCGCAAGCCCGGTTCGATCGGCGCATCGTCGACCCCGAGCCGCGTCTTCAAGGGCATGCGCATGGCCGGCCGTATGGGTGGCGAGCGCGTGACCGTTCTCAACCTCACGGTGCACGCCATCGACGCCGAGAAGGGTCTGCTGCTCGTCAAGGGCGCCGTCCCCGGTGCGCGTGGCCGCATTGTCTACGTCCGCAACGCAGTGAAGGGTGCCTGAACATGGCTGACTCGACTCTCGCGCTCGACGTCGTGAAGTCCGACGGCAAGAAGGCCGGCTCCGTCGAGCTGCCCGCCGCCATCTTCGACGTCAAGACGAACATCCCCCTCATCCACCAGGTCGTCGTCGCGCAGCTCGCGGCGGCTCGCCAGGGCACCCACTCGACCAAGCGTCGCGGTGAGGTCTCGGGCGCCGGCCGCAAGCCCTTCAAGCAGAAGGGCACGGGTAACGCCCGTCAGGGTTCGATCCGCGCGCCGCACATGACCGGTGGTGGCATCGTCCACGGCCCCAAGCCGCGTGACTACTCGCAGCGCACCCCCAAGAAGATGATCGCCGCCGCCCTGCTGGGCGCGCTCAGCGACCGTGCTCGTGGTGGCCGTCTGCACGTCGTCGACTCGTTCGGCATCGAGGGTGCGCCCTCGACGAAGGCCGCTGCCGCGGTTCTGACGCAGCTCGCTCCGACCAAGAACGTCATGGTCGTCATCGAGCGCGGCGACGAGCTGACCCTGAAGAGCGTCCGCAACCTCGGTTACGTCCACGCCATCGAGGTCGGCCAGCTCAACGCTTACGACGTGCTCGTCTCCGACGACATCGTCTTCACCAAGGCCGCCTACGACGCGTTCGTCGCGTCGAAGGCTGCAGCGACCGAGGAGGTCTCGGCATGACCGCGAACATTGCCGTGAACAAGGACCCGCGCGACATCATCCTGAAGCCGGTGGTTTCGGAGAAGAGCTACGGCCTGATCGACGAGGGCAAGTACACCTTCCTGGTTGACCCGCGCGCCTCCAAGACCGAGATCAAGCTCGCCATCGAGAAGATCTTCGGCGTCAAGGTCGCCGCGGTCAACACGCTCAACCGCGCGGGCAAGTCCCGTCGCACCCGCTTCGGCACCGGCAAGCGCAAGGACACCAAGCGCGCCATCGTCACGCTGAAGTCGGGCACCATCGACATCTTCACGGCCGTCGGCTGACAGCTGGGATAGAGGACAACCAACATGGCTATTCGCAAGTACAAGCCCACGACCCCGGGTCTGCGCGGTTCGTCGGTGGCCGACTTCGCCGAGATCACGCGATCGACGCCCGAGAAGTCGCTGCTGCGCCCGCTGTCGAAGACCGGTGGTCGCAACAACCAGGGTCGCATCACGACGCGTCACATCGGTGGTGGCCACAAGCGCCAGTACCGTGTCATCGACTTCCGTCGCAACGACAAGGACGGCGTCAACGCCAAGGTCGCGCACATCGAGTACGACCCCAACCGCACCGCGCGCATCGCGCTGCTGCACTACTTCGACGGCGAGAAGCGCTACATCCTCGCGCCGAACAAGCTGGCGCAGGGCGACATCGTCGAGTCGGGTCCGTCGGCTGACATCAAGCCCGGCAACAACCTGCCGCTGAAGAACATCCCCACCGGTACGGTCATCCACGCGATCGAGCTCCGCCCCGGCGGCGGCGCGAAGATCGCCCGTTCGGCGGGTGTCTCCGTGCGCCTCGTCGCGAAGGACGGCCCCTACGCCCAGCTGCGTCTGCCCTCGGGCGAGATCCGCAACGTGGATGCCCGGTGCCGCGCGACGATCGGCGAGGTCGGCAACGCCGAGCAGTCGAACATCAACTGGGGCAAGGCCGGCCGCATGCGCTGGAAGGGCGTCCGCCCGACCGTCCGTGGTGTCGCGATGAACCCGGTCGACCACCCGCACGGTGGTGGTGAGGGTAAGACCTCCGGTGGTCGTCACCCTGTCACTCCTTGGGGCCAGGCTGAGGGTCGTACCCGCCACCCCAACAAGGAAAGCGACAAGTACATCGTCCGTCGTCGCAACGCCGGCAAGAAGCGCAAGTAGGAGTAGAGGAAGATGCCTCGCAGCCTTAAGAAGGGCCCCTTCGTCGACGAGCACCTGCTCCGCAAGGTCGTCGTCCAGAATGAAGCCGGCACCAAGAACGTCATCAAGACCTGGTCGCGCCGTTCGATGATCATCCCCGCCATGCTGGGACACACCATCGCCGTGCACGACGGACGCAAGCACATCCCCGTGTTCGTGTCCGAGACCATGGTCGGCCACAAGCTGGGCGAGTTCGCGCCCACCCGCACCTTCCGCGGCCACGTGAAGGACGACAAGAAGGGCCGCCGCCGCTGACGCGGTGGTGATCCTGGAGAGGACTAGAGGAGGAGAGACATGGTGGATTCCATCGCACGCGTCAAGCACATTCGCGTGACCCCTCAGAAGGCTCGTCGTGTCGTCGCGCTCATCAAGGGCAAGCAGGCTCAGGAGGCCCTGGCCATCCTGAAGTTCGCCCCGCAGAGCGCCAGCGAGCCGATCTACAAGCTCGTTGAGTCCGCGGTTGCCAACGCACGCGTGAAGGCGGACCGCGACGGCGAGTACCTGGACGAGCAGGACCTGTACGTGCGCAACGCGTACGTCGACGAGGGCACGACGCTCAAGCGTTTCCAGCCCCGTGCCCAGGGCCGCGCGTTCCAGATCAAGAAGCGCACGAGCCACATCACCGTCGAGCTCGCGACCCCCGAGGTCGCCGCTGCCGGTACCGAGACCAAGAAGGCGAGCAAGTAATGGGACAGAAGGTCAACCCGTACGGCTTCCGCCTCGGCATCACCACGGACCACGTGTCGCGTTGGTTCTCCGACTCGACCAAGCCGGGCCAGCGTTACGCCGACTACGTCGCCGAGGATGTCAAGATCCGCAAGCTCCTGCAGACGCAGCTCGACCGTGCCGGCGTGTCCAGCATCGAGATCGAGCGCACGCGTGACCGCGTCCGCGTCGACATCCACACCGCCCGTCCGGGCATCGTGATCGGTCGCCGTGGCGCCGAGGCCGAGCGCATCCGCGCCGACCTCGAGAAGCTCACCGGCAAGCAGATCCAGCTGAACATCCTCGAGGTCAAGAACCCCGAGGCTGACGCTCAGCTGGTCGCGCAGGGCATCGCCGAGCAGCTCACCGCACGTGTGGCGTTCCGCCGCGCGATGCGCAAGGGCCTGCAGGGCGCCCAGCGTGCCGGTGCCAAGGGCATCCGCATCCAGGTCTCCGGCCGCCTCGGCGGCGCCGAGATGAGCCGTTCGGAGTTCTACCGCGAAGGCCGTGTGCCCCTGCACACGCTGCGCGCGAACATCGACTACGGCTTCTACGAGGCCAAGACCACCTTCGGCCGCATCGGCGTGAAGGTCTGGATCTACAAGGGCGACCTGACGGCCAAGGAGCTCGCTCGCGAGCAGGCCAACGCCCCGAAGCAGCCCCGCGGTCGCGATGACCGTGGCGGCGACCGTCGTCGCGGCCCGCGCAGCGAGGCCCCCGTCGCAGAAGGAGCGTCTGCCTGATGCTTATTCCCCGCAAGGTCAAGTACCGCAAGCAGCACCACCCGGGTCGCTCGGGTGCCGCCACCGGTGGCACGAAGGTGTCGTTCGGTGAGTTCGGCATCCAGGCCCTGACGCCCGCTTACGTGACCAACCGTCAGATCGAGTCCGCTCGTATCGCCATGACGCGTCACATCAAGCGTGGCGGCAAGGTGTGGATCAACATCTACCCCGACCGTCCGCTGACCAAGAAGCCGGCCGAAACCCGCATGGGTTCCGGTAAGGGTTCGCCGGAGTGGTGGGTCGCCAACGTCAAGCCCGGTCGCGTCCTGTTCGAGGTCGCGGGCGTGAACGAGGAGCTCGCACGCGAGGCCCTCACCCGGGCAATCCACAAGCTGCCGCTGAAGGCACGCATCATCAAGCGCGAGGAGGGCGACGCGTAATGGCTGTCGGAACCAAGACGCTCGCACCGAGCGAGCTCGACACGTTCGAGGACCAGCGCCTCGTCGAGGAGCTGCGCAAGGCCAAGGAAGAGCTGTTCAACCTGCGCTTCCAGTCGGCCACCGGCCAGCTCGAGAGCCACGGCCGCATCCGTGCGGTCAAGCGCGACATCGCGCGGCTCTACACCGTGATCCGTGAGCGCGAGCTCGGCATCCGTGCCACGCCCGCGCCCGCCGAGGTCGCGACCAAGGCGAAGAAGAAGGCGACGAAGAAGGCGGATGCCGCCGACGACGCCGCTGCGAAGGAAGAGGCTGAGTGATGGCCACCAAGAAGACTGAAGAAGTAGTCGTCGACGGTCACGAGCACGCTGCACACGACGTGCGTGACGCGGATGCCCGTGGCTACCGCAAGTCCCGCCGCGGTTACGTGGTCAGCGACAAGATGGACAAGACGATCGTCGTCGAGGTCGAGGACCGCGTGAAGCACCCCCTCTACGGTAAGGTCATCCGGCGCACGTCGAAGGTGAAGGCTCACGACGAGCTGAACACCGCCGGCATCGGCGACCTGGTCGTCATCGATGAGACCCGTCCGCTCAGCGCCACCAAGCGCTGGCGTCTGGTCGAGATCCTGGAGAAGGCCAAGTGATCCAGACAGAGTCCCGCCTCAAGGTCGCCGACAACACCGGTGCCAAGGAGCTGCTCACCATCCGCGTCCTCGGCGGCTCGAACCGCCGCTACGCGGGTCTCGGTGACATCATCGTGGCCACCGTCAAGGACGCGATCCCCGGTGGAAACGTCAAGAAGGGCGACGTCGTCAAGGCGGTCGTCGTCCGCACCAAGAAGCAGGTCCGTCGTCAGGACGGTTCCTACATCAAGTTCGACGAGAACGCCGCCGTCATCCTGAAGAACGACGGGGAGCCCCGTGGCACCCGTATCTTCGGCCCGGTCGGCCGTGAGCTTCGCGACAAGAAGTTCATGAAGATCGTCTCGCTCGCTCCGGAGGTGATCTGACCTCATGGCCAAGATCAAGAAGGGTGACCTCGTTCAGGTCATCACTGGCAAGAAGCAGGACAAGGGCGGCGACCGCGGCAAGCAGGGCAAGGTCCTCGACGTTCTCGTCGAGCAGAACCGTGTCATCGTCGAGGGCGTCAACTACGTCACGAAGCACACCCGCGTGGGCCAGTCCCAGCGCGGCACCAAGACGGGCGGCATCGAAACGATGGAAGCCCCGATCCACATCTCGAACGTCGCCCTCGTCGACCCCTCGACCAAGAAGCCGACCAAGGTCGGTCACCGCGTCGAGGAGCAGACGAAGGATGGCGTGAAGCGCACCGTTCGCGTGCGCTTTGCGAAGAAGAGCGGTAAGGACCTCTGATGAGCACCACCACTGCCGCGGCGGCTGGCAAGATCCAGCCCCGCCTGAAGCAGAAGTACAACGCCGAGATCAAGAAGGCGCTGCAGGACGAGTTCGGCTACGAGAACGTCATGCAGATCCCCGGACTGGTCAAGGTCGTCGTCAACACCGGTGTCGGTGAGGCTGCGCGTGACTCCAAGGTGATCGATGGTGCGGTCGACGACCTCACCAAGATCACCGGCCAGAAGCCGATCGTCACCAAGGCCCGCAAGTCCATCGCGCAGTTCAAGCTGCGTGAGGGTCAGCCCATCGGTGCGCACGTCACGCTGCGTGGCGACCGCGCCTGGGAGTTCCTGGACCGCCTCGTGAACCTCGCGCTGCCCCGCATCCGCGACTTCCGTGGCCTGTCCGGTGAGCAGTTCGACGGTCACGGCAACTACACGTTCGGTCTTCAGGAGCAGTCCGTGTTCCACGAGATCAACCAGGACCGCATCGACCGCGTCCGCGGCTTCGACATCACGGTCGTCACGACCGCGAAGACGGATGCCGAGGGTCGTTCGCTGCTGCGCCAGCTGGGCTTCCCGTTCCAGACTGCTGACGAGAAGTAACACCCCCGGACGGAAACGTCCATCAAGAAGGTCGGCTGTCTTGTAAAGGCATCCGAAACCACTGAACAAAGGAAACCAAGAAATGACGATGACAGACCCGGTCGCAGACATGCTGACCCGTCTGCGCAACGCGAACTCGGCGCACCACGACACCGTCGCGCTGCCGAGCTCGAAGCTCAAGACCAACATCGCCGAGATCCTCAAGCAGGAGGGCTACATCTCCTCCTGGGAGGTCTCGGACGCCCGCGTCGGCCAGACCCTGACGCTCACGCTGAAGTACGGCCCGAACCGCGAGCGGTCTATCGCCGGCATCAAGCGCGTCTCCAAGCCGGGTCTGCGTGTCTACGCGCGCTCGACCGAGCTGCCCACCGTCCTCGGTGGCCTCGGCGTCGCGATCCTGTCCACCTCCTCCGGTCTTCTCACCGACCGTCAGGCCGAGCAGAAGGGCGTGGGTGGGGAAGTCCTCGCCTACGTGTGGTGATCTGACATGTCGCGTATTGGACGTCTTCCCATCGACATCCCGGCCGGCGTCACCGTTTCGGTCGACGGCCAGGATGTCTCGGTCAAGGGCCCCAAGGGCGAGCTGACGCTCTCCGTTGCCAAGCCCATCGAGGTCAAGGTCGAGGAGGGCCAGGTTCTGGTCTCCCGTCCCGACGACGAGCGCGAGTCGCGTTCGCTGCACGGTCTGACCCGCACCCTCATCAACAACGACATCATCGGCGTCACCCAGGGCTACACCAAGGGCCTCGAGGTCGTCGGCACCGGTTACCGCGTCGCGCAGAAGGGTGCCGCCGTCGAGTTCGCGCTCGGCTTCTCGCACCCGGTGCTGGTCGAGGCCCCGGCCGGCATCACGCTGACCGTCGAGGGCAACAACAAGGTCACCGTCAGCGGCATCTCGAAGCAGGCTGTCGGCGAAGCCGCCGCGAACATCCGCAAGATCCGCAAGCCCGAGCCGTACAAGGGCAAGGGTGTGCGTTACGCGGGCGAGGTCGTCCGCCGCAAGGCCGGAAAGGCTGGTAAGTAATCATGGCTGTGAAGTCGAAGTCCGACGCGCGTTCGCGTCGTCACGCCCGCCTTCGCAAGAAGATCGTGGGTACCGAGGCGCGTCCGCGTCTGGTCGTCACCCGTTCGGCCCGCCACGTCTTCGTCCAGCTGGTCGACGACGCGAAGGGTCACACCGTGGCTTCGGCCTCGACCCTCGAGACCGACCTGCGCACGTTCGACGGTGACAAGACCGCCAAGGCCCGCAAGGTCGGCGAGCTCGTCGCCGAGCGTGCCAAGGCTGCCGGCGTCTCGGACGTCGTGTTCGACCGCGGTGGCAACCGCTACGCGGGCCGTGTCGCAGCGATCGCCGAAGGCGCCCGCGAGGGAGGTCTGAACCTGTGAGCGAAATCAAGGAGAACGAAGTGTCCGAGCAGGCCACTGAGGCTACGGCTGCCGCCGAGGCGCCCGTCGAGCGCGAGCGCGAGCCGCGTCGCGGCGGTCGTGAGCGCAGCCAGACCCGCGGTGACCGCGGGTCGCGTGACGCCGACAAGAGCCAGTTCCTGGAGCGCGTCGTCACGATCAACCGCGTGTCGAAGGTCGTCAAGGGCGGTCGCCGCTTCAGCTTCACGGCGCTGGTCGTCGTGGGCGACGGCAACGGTCTCGTGGGCGTCGGCTACGGCAAGGCGCGTGAGGTCCCCCTCGCCATCTCCAAGGGTGTCGAAGAGGCCAAGCGCAACTTCTTCCGCGTTCCCCGCGTCGGCTCGACCATCCCGCACCCCGTGCAGGGTGAGGCGGCCGCCGGTGTCGTGCTGCTGCGTCCGGCTGCTGCCGGTACCGGTGTCATCGCCGGTGGTCCGGTGCGTGCCGTGCTCGAGTGTGCAGGCATCCACGACGTCCTGTCGAAGTCGCTCGGTTCGTCGAACACGATCAACATCGTGCACGCGGCCGTTGAGGCGCTGAAGTCGCTCGAGGAGCCCCGCGCGGTGGCTGCTCGTCGTGGCCTCGACTACGACGCGGTCGTGCCCGCGATCATCATCCGCAACGAGGCCAAGGCCGCCGCTGCGCAGAAGGCAGGTGTCTGATGGCTAGCCGCCTGAAGGTGACCCAGGTCAAGTCCAAGGTGAGCGAGAAGCAGAACCAGCGCGACACGCTGCGTTCGCTCGGTCTGAAGCGGATCGGCGACTCGGTCGTCCGTCCCGACGACGCGCAGACGCGCGGCTACGTCAAGGCCGTCGCGCACCTCGTCAAGGTTGAGGAGATCGACTGATGGCCGAAAAGGCTGAGAAGGTGACCGAAGAGGTCGTCGAGAAGAAGGCTGCGGCAAAGCCCGCGGCGAAGAAGACCGCCGCCAAGGCTCCGGCCAAGGCTCCGGCCAAGAAGGATGCCGAGGCTTCGCGCCCCGGCGTGCTGAAGGTCCACCACCTGCGTCCGGTCCCCGGCGCCAACACCGCCAAGACGCGCGTCGGCCGTGGTGAGGGCTCGAAGGGTAAGACCTCGGGTCGTGGTACCAAGGGCACGAAGGCCCGCTACCAGGTCAAGGTCGGCTTCGAGGGTGGCCAGATGCCGCTGCACATGCGTACGCCGAAGCTGCGCGGGTTCAAGAACCCGTTCCGCGTCGAGTACCAGGTGGTCAACCTCGAGAAGCTCGCTGAGCTGTACCCGACCGGTGGCGACGTCACCGTGAGCGACCTCGTCGCCAAGGGTGCCGTCCGCAAGAACGAGAAGGTCAAGGTGCTCGGCACCGGCGACATCGCGGTCAAGCTGACGGTCGACGTCGACAAGGTCTCGGGTTCGGCCGAGCAGAAGATCGTCGCCGCTGGCGGTTCGATCAAGTAAATCCACGGCAGGGGCCGGTCCGATCTCTCGATAGGCTCGAGAACCGGTACCGGCCCCTGTTGCCGTACTCTGGGAGACGGTGTCCCCGGTCCCGTCCGGCAGGACTCCGTAAGACCACTGGAGGAAATCCCCTTGTTCAGCGCCATCGCGCGGGTCTTCCGCACTCCGGATCTCCGGCGGAAAATCGGCTTCACCCTGGCGATCATCGCCATCTATCGACTCGGTGCGCACGTCCCGACGCCGTTCGTGAGCTATCCGAACGTCCAGGACTGCCTCGCTGAGAGCGGCTCGGCCAGCGAGGGTCTGCTGTCGCTCGTGAACCTGTTCTCCGGTGGCGCGCTGCTGCAGCTGTCGATCTTCGCGCTCGGCGTCATGCCGTACATCACCGCGACGATCATCGTGCAGCTGCTGCGCGTCGTGATCCCGCACTTCGAGACCCTCTACAAGGAGGGCCAGGCGGGTCAGTCCAAGCTCACGCAGTACACGCGCTACCTGACGATCGCGCTCGCGCTGCTGCAGTCGACGACGCTGGTCACGGTCGCCCGTTCGGGTCAGCTGTTCGGCACGACCTCCATCGCGTCCTGCAACAGCCTGCTGACCAACGACGCCTGGTGGGCGCAGTTGCTGATGATCATCACGCTGACCGCCGGCACGGGCCTGATCATGTGGTTCGCCGAGCTCGTCACCGAGCGTGGCGTCGGCAACGGCATGTCGATCCTCATCTTCACCTCGATCGCGGCGACCTTCCCGGTCGCGATGTGGTCGATCGCGCAGAGCCGCAACTTCGAGACCTTCCTGCTGGTGCTCGCCGTCGGCATCCTGGTCATGGGCCTCGTCGTCTTCGTCGAGCAGTCGCAGCGCCGCATCCCGGTGCAGTACGCCAAGCGCATGGTGGGCCGTCGCACGCTCGGCGGCACCAACACCTACATCCCGATCAAGGTGAACATGGCCGGCGTCGTGCCCGTCATCTTCGCCTCGTCGCTGCTGTACATCCCGGCGCTCATCGCGCAGTTCAACCAGACGCCGGATGCCGATGGCAACGTCCCCGGCTGGGTGACGTGGATCCAGGCGTACCTGACCAAGGGCGACCACCCGCTGTACATGCTGCTGTACTTCCTGCTGATCGTCGGGTTCACCTACTTCTACGTCGCGATCACGTTCAACCCGGTCGAGGTCGCCGACAACATGAAGAAGTACGGCGGCTTTATCCCGGGCATCCGTGCGGGCCGCCCGACTGCCGAGTACCTCGACTACGTGCTCACGCGCATCACGCTGCCCGGCGCGATCTACCTGGGCCTGATCGCCCTGCTGCCGCTGATCGCTCTGGCGACCGTCAGCGCGAACCAGAACTTCCCGTTCGGTGGCGCGTCGATCCTCATCATCGTCGGTGTGGGTCTTGAGACGGTCAAGCAGATCGACGCGCAGCTGCAGCAGCGCCACTACGAAGGGCTTCTGAGATGACGGCACCCCGACTTCTGATCATCGGGCCGCAGGGCTCGGGCAAGGGCACGCAGGGCGAGCGCATCGCGCAGACCTACGGCATCCCGGCCGTCTCGACGGGCGACGTGTTCCGCGCCAACGTCAAAGAGGGCACGCCCCTCGGACTGCAGGTCAAGGCGATCATCGACGCCGGCGACCTCGTGCCCGACGAGTTGACGAGCGCGATCGTGCGCGACCGCCTCGCGCAGGACGACGCCGCGGGCGGGTTCCTGCTCGACGGCTACCCACGCAACCTCGGCCAGGTCGGCGACCTCGACGCGTTCCTTGATGGGCGCGACGAGCCGCTGACCGCCGTGATCGAGCTGTCGGTGCCGCGTGACGAGTCGATCCAGCGGCTGTCGCTGCGCGCCGCCGAGCAGGGCCGCGCCGACGACAACGAAGAGTCGATCGCCAAGCGTCTGTCGATCTACGAGTCCGAGACGGCGCCGATCCTCGACGTGTACCGCGAGCGCGGTGTCGTCGACGCCGTCGACGGCGTGGGCACGCTCGACGAGGTCTTCGAGCGCATCGTCGTCGCGCTGACCGCGCGCGGCATCGCCCCGTCGGCGTGAGCGCCTGACCGTGGGATTGCGCCGCTCGCTCTACAAGACGCCCGCCCAACTGCGGGCGATGGTCGAGCCCGGGCAGATCACCGCCGCGATGCTCGACGCCGTGCGCGCGCTGGTCGCACCCGGCGTCACGACGGGTGAGCTCGATGCCGCCGCTGCCGCCGTCGTTGCTGAGCGGGGTGCGGAGTCGAACTTCCAGCTCGTGCGCGGGTACCGGCACACGACCTGCATCTCGGTCAACGACCAGGTGGTGCACGGCATCCCGGGCTCGCGTGTGCTCGAGCCCGGCGACATCGTCTCGATCGACGCCGGCGCCCAGTTCAAGGGCTGGAACGGCGACTCGGCGATCACGCTCGTCGTGCCCGGGGGGCCGTCTCCTGTTGCCGCTGCGCGGCAGCGCCTGTCGGAGGTTACCGAGGGGTCGCTGTGGGCCGGGATCGCGGCGCTCGCGTCGGCGGGCCGCGTCGGCGAGATCGGCGACGCGGTGCAGGGCTACATCGAGCGGGCCGCCGATGCGGATGGCGCCGAGTACGGCATCCTGCGCGACTACGTCGGCCACGGCATCGGACGCCGCATGCACGAGGGCCCGACGGTGTTCAACTACCGTGTCGCCGACCTGGGGCCGGCTGTGCGCCCGGGCCTGTGTCTCGCGATCGAGCCGATGGTCACGTCGGGGTCGGATGCGACTTTCGTCGAGGACGACGACTGGACCGTCACGACGGTCGACGGCAGCGACGGCGCGCACTGGGAGCACAGCGTCGCCGTCCACGAGGGCGGCATCTGGGTGCTGACCGCCGCCGACGGCGGAGCCGCGGGGCTCGCCCCGTTCGGGGTTGTGCCGGTGGCTATCGCGTAGCGGGCTCGCGCTCGCCGGCGCTTGCGCCGTGTGGTCCGGCCGCTCGTGTGGACCGGCCGTTTGCTGCCCGCGTCGTGGGTTCGCGCGTGCCTGGGCTTGCGCGCCGGACTTGCGGCCGGCCGGTCAACGCCGCCCCACCGCAACAACTCAGGAACGGCGGTCTCCGCGCCCGCCGCGCGCCGCGGAAATCCGCGGCGCGTGCTTCGCGAGAGCGGCTCGGCTCCTGAGCTATTGCGGCGCGCAAGCCCCGCCAAGCGGCATTGGCACGGCGCACTCACGGGGAACGCATAGGCGCCCATGGGGGAAAATAGACAGGGTGTGCGCGCGGAGCGCGCGGCGATGAGAGAGGCGAGCATGGCACAGGCAGCAGCGGGGAAGCAGAACTGGTTCGCGATCTGGGTGAGCGTGGCGGTCGTCGCCATCGTCGCGCTCGTGATCGCGCTCGTGGTCTGGATGAACAACGCCGCGACCGACCCCGGTACGCCGCCGAGCGGCTCGGGCATCAACCAGGAGACCGGCGCGATCGTCGTCGGCAGCGGCGAGCAGACACTCGACACCTACATCGACTTCATGTGCCCGATCTGCAACCAGTTCGAGACGGCGTACGGCGACGAGATCCTGAGCCTCGTCAACGACGGCACGATCACGCTCAACATCCACCCGATCTCGATCCTCGACCGCTACTCGCAGGGCACAGAGTTCTCGACCCGTGCGGCCAACGCGATGTACTGCGTCGCCGAGGCTGATCCGGATGCCGCGGTGCCGTTCATGCAGGCGATGTACGAGAACCAGCCCGACGAGAACTCGACGGGTCTGACCGACGACGAGATCATCGCGATCGCCGCCGGCGTCGGCGTCACCGGAATCGACACGTGCGTGACAGAGCAGCGGTACGCCAGCTTCGTCACCGCGAAGACGAAAGACACCCCCCTGGCTCCGGGAAGGAGCCAGATCGGGACTCCCACGGTAGCGATCAACGGTGAGACCATTGCCGAGTTCCCCGCCGTTGGTTCTTTCGCTTCACTGTTCGAGTAGTGCGACTCGAACCTCTTGACGGTGACCGATTGCGAGCGTAGCGTCCTCGTTGTCAGACCACACGGGAGGACTGGATAATGCGAAGGAAGTTTGCAGTCGGCATCGTGACCGCGGCGCTTGTACTGGGGATCACCGTGGCAGGTGGTGGCGCGGCTCAAGCGGCGAGCTGCACCATCTCCTACGATCAAGGGGCTGGTGGTGGCGTTGTCAGTTGCTCAGGGTTCCCGATTCAGGCGGAAGTGAATGCATACGTCGTGTGCAATGCGGTGTCCCCATTCCCTTCGTGGACGAAGTACACCGGCTGGCGCTCGGCGGGGAGTTTCGTCGTCTCAAGTGCGACGTGGCCGAGTTGCCCCTGGCCCGCGAGCTATTCGGTCGGCTACGCGACCCGCTAGCCTCGGATCGACACGAGTCGCGTCGATGGGCGGTCGTCGGTGATGACACCGCGACACCAGGAGCACCTGCCGGTCGGTGGGGGCCTCCGGTCTGCGTCGATCGCGCGTTCGCTGATGACCAATCTGGGGGCCGACGACTGCCTTCGGCGCGCTAGAGGGTCCTCGTTCGCGACGCTCTTCAACTGAGCGCGGTGGCGCGCGCCGCGGCGGTTTGCCGGGGCGCGCACTATCACGTACACTAGATCTTTGGTGCCTTGCGCCTTCATTGGCGTGTCGCCGTGAAGGCGAGCAAGAGCACCGAACCCACCACCCATCGCAGACCGACCGGCCTGCACAAGCGTCAGCGAGGCTATGGCTAAGAAAGACGGTGTCATCGAGATCGAGGGCGTCGTGTCGGAGGCTCTGCCCAACGCGATGTTCCGCGTTGAGCTCACCAACGGACACAAGGTCCTGGCCACGATTTCCGGAAAGATGCGGCAGAACTACATCCGCATCATCCCCGAAGACCGCGTCGTCGTGGAGCTCTCGCCCTACGACCTCACGCGTGGTCGCATCGTCTACCGCTACCGCTAGACCGGTCGAGAAGTAACGAGCGGGCGGATGCCTCGGCATCCGCACGACTCGAAGACAGCGCAAGGAAACATCATGAAGGTCAACCCCTCCGTCAAGCCCATCTGCGACCACTGCAAGGTCATCCGTCGCCACGGTCGCGTCATGGTCATCTGCAAGTCGAACCCGCGTCACAAGCAGCGCCAGGGCTGAGTGGATGCCGCGCGAGCGGCACCCCTCGAACACAACTCAATACGCATACAGGCAGATCAGAACCCGCGCGAGCGGGGGACACCCCGGGTGGAGGCCCGGGCACCGATCCTGCTCCACACCTCCACTACTCCTAGGAGAAACCGCATGGCACGTCTTGCCGGCGTTGACATCCCGCGCGACAAGCGCGTGGTGATCGCCCTCACGTACATCTACGGCATCGGCCGTACCCGCTCGGTCGAGATCCTCAAGGCCACCGAGATCGACGAGTCGATCCGCGTCAAGGACCTCACCGACGACCAGCTGGTCGCTCTGCGCGACCACATCGAAGGCAACTACAAGGTGGAGGGTGACCTGCGCCGCGAGGTCGCCGCTGACATCCGCCGCAAGGTCGAGATCGGCTCGTACGAGGGCCTCCGCCACCGCCGCGGCCTGCCCGTGCGCGGCCAGCGCACGAAGACCAACGCGCGTACCCGCAAGGGTCCCAAGCGCACCGTCGCCGGCAAGAAGAAGGCGCGCTAAGCGCGGCCGCCTACAGGTTTAGGAGAACACTCACATGGCACAGGCCAAGACCGCCGCGCGCAAGCCGCGTCGCAAGGAAAAGAAGAACATCGCGCTGGGCCACGCCCACATCAAGTCGACGTTCAACAACACGATCGTCTCGATCACCGACCCGACCGGTGCTGTCATCAGCTGGGCATCGTCGGGTGGCGTGGGCTTCAAGGGCTCGCGCAAGTCGACCCCGTACGCCGCCGGCATGGCCGCCGAGTCGGCTGCCCGCCAAGCCGCCGAGCACGGCGTCAAGAAGGTCGACGTCTTCGTGAAGGGTCCGGGTTCGGGTCGCGAGACCGCGATCCGCTCGCTGCAGGCCGCCGGCCTCGAGGTGGGCTCGATCAACGACGTGACGCCGCAGGCGCACAACGGCTGCCGTCCGCCGAAGCGCCGCCGCGTCTGACTCTTCGCACGGATGCCACGTTCGCGTGGCATCCGTCGCGTCGTTCTTTCAACAACTCAACACCTCTTGAAATCGCACGTGTCATATAGCGGGCACGTGATGGAAAGGAACACATAGTGCTCATTGCACAGCGTCCCACCCTGACCGAGGAGAAGATCGGCGAGTTCCGCAGCCGCTTCGTCATCGAGCCGCTGGAGCCTGGCTTCGGCTACACGATCGGCAACGCGCTGCGTCGCAGCCTGCTCTCCTCGATTCCCGGTGCCGCGGTCACCAGCATCCGCATCGACGGCGTGCTGCACGAGTTCAGCACCATCCCCGGTGTGAAGGAGGATGTCACCGAGATCATCCTCAACATCAAGCAGCTTGTGGTCTCGTCCGAGCGCGACGAGCCCATCACGGCGTACCTGCGCAAGACCGGCGCCGGTGAGGTCACCGCTGCCGACATCTCCGCTCCCGCCGGTGTCGAGGTGCACAACCCCGAGCTCGTCATCGCGACGCTCAACGACTCGGCCCGCTTCGAGCTCGAGCTGACGATCGAGCGTGGCCGTGGCTACGTCTCGGCGACGCAGAACCGCAACGAGTACGCCGAGGCCGGTCAGATCCCGATCGACTCGATCTACTCGCCCGTGCTCAAGGTGTCGTACCGCGTGGATGCCACGCGTGCCGGCGAGCGCACCGACTTCGACAAGCTCGTGCTCGACGTGGAGGCCAAGCCCTCGATCACGCCGCGCGACGCCGTGGCATCCGCCGGTCGTACCCTCACCGAGCTGTTCGGTCTCGCCCGTGAGCTGAACGTCGAGGCCGAGGGCATCGAGATCGGCCCCGCGCCGGTCGCCGAGGTGCTCACCAACGAGCTGTCGATGCCGATCGAGGACCTCGACCTGTCGGTTCGTTCGTACAACTGCCTCAAGCGCGAGGGCATCAACACGGTGTCGGAGCTCGTCGCCCTGTCGGAGACGCAGCTCATGAACATCCGCAACTTCGGTCAGAAGTCGGTCGACGAGGTGCGCGACAAGCTCATCTCGCTCGGTCTGTCGCTGAAGGACTCGGTGCCCGGGTTCGACGGCGCTCACTTCTACGGCGGCTACGACGACGAGACCGTCTGAGTCCCGGCCACCTGCTGACATCTTTCACCTGGAGTAACTGATATGCCCAAGCCCACCAAGGGTCCCCGCCTCGGAGGCGGCCCCGCCCACGAGCGCCTGCTGCTTGCGAACCTCGCCGCGGCGCTGTTCACCCACCGCTCGATCACGACGACCGAGACCAAGGCCAAGCGCCTGCGTCCGCTCGCCGAGCGCCTGATCACGAAGGCGAAGCGCGGCGACCTGCACGCGCGTCGCAGCGTGCTCTCGGTCATCGGTGACAAGGAAGTCGTGCACGTGCTGTTCGCCGAGATCGCTCCGCTCGTCGCGGACCGTGAGGGCGGCTACACGCGCATCACCAAGGTCGGCAACCGCAAGGGCGACAACGCCCCCATGGCTGTCATCGAGCTCGTGCTCGAGCCGGTGAACCCGAAGCCGAAGTCGGCGAAGAAGGCCGCCGCCGCTGCGTCCGTCGAGGAGGCGCCTGCTGCTGACGAGGCCGCTGCTGAAGAGGCCGTAGAGGCTGAGGTCGTCGAGGCTGCGGAGGAGGCTCCCGTCGAGGAGGCCGCCGCTGCTGAGGCCGCTGAGGTCGTCGAGGAGAAGGCCGAGTAAGGCCCTCCCGCACTCGTCAAGAGGCCCGCACCCTTCGGGGTGCGGGCCTCTTGCCGTTGTGTGGACCGACTGTCGGTCGTTGAGCGAGGGAGCGAAGCGACCGAGACGAAACGTCGCAATCTCGCCGAGACGACTCACGACGTTTCGTCTCGCTGCGCTCGCTCAACGACCGGGTGGGGTGGGCGTTTCGTCTCGCTGCGCTCGCGGGGCGGCCGGGTGGGGTGGGCCGACCCCGGCCGTTGAGCGAGGCCCGCAGGGCCGAGACGAAACGTGGTGACCCGCACACCGACGCGAGTAGGGTGACCTGGTGAGCGAGAAGAGCCTGGTCCAGCGGTTGGCCGAACTGCGGGCGGATGCCCCGGTGAGCCTGCCCTCGCATCCGGATGTCGCCGTGTGGCGGGCGCCGACGGAGGCCGACATCGACGCGATCCACGCCGTCGCCGTCGCGGCCGACACCGTCGACCACCCGACGTGGACCACTCCGCGCGAAGAGATCGCCGACACGTTCGATCTGCCGCACATCGACCACGCCCGCGATTCGCTCGTGGCGCTGGATGCCTCGGGCACCATCATCGCCTTCGGTTCGTCCTTCCTGCACCCGGCCCGCGCGGGCGCGCTCACAGCGCACCTCGGCGGAGCCGTCCACCCGCAGTGGCGGAGGCGCGGCATCGGCACCGTGCTGCTGCGTTGGCAGCGCGCCCGCGGACTCGAGCAGCTCGCGCAGGCCGCCGCCGAGATCGAAGCCGCCGAAACCGACGCCGCAGTCGCAACCAGCGCAGCCGCCGACGAACCCGCAGCCAGCGACGAAGCCAACCCCACCACCCCCACCCCCCGGACGGCCGACCTCAAGCTGTACGGCGAAGAGAGCCAGCCCGATCAGCAGCGGCTCGCCGAGCGCGCCGGGTTCACGGCCGAGCGCTGGTTCACGTCGATGGAGCGCGACATGTCCGCGCCGCTGCCCACCCCGCCCGCGCCCGAGGGCATCACGATCGTCGCATACACGCACGAACGCGACGACGATGCGCGCCTGGCGCGCAACGACGCGTTCCGCGACCACTGGGGCAGCCTTCCGTCGCAGCCGGAGTCGTGGGCCAAGTTCGTCGGCGGGCCGTTCTTCCGCGCCGACCTGTCGCGGCTCGCGCTGGACGCCGAAGGCGCCATCGTCGGCTTCTGCCTGGCATCCGTCAACGAAGACGACTGGCAGACCCTCGGCGCGACCAATTCGTACATCGACCTGATCGGCGTCGTGCGCGCGCACCGGCGCCGCGGCGTCGCCCCGTTCGTCATCGCCGCGACGCTCGCCGCGATCGGCGAGGCCGGACTCGAGCGCGCCGTGCTCGACGTCGATACCGCGAGTCCCACGGGCGCGAACTCGCTCTACGAGGGGCTCGGCTTCGTCGCGACCGAGCGATCGGTCGCGCTCGTCACGCGCATCTGAACGGGCTCAGGGCTGCGGTTCGAACGTGCGCGTCGCCGCCCAGCGGATCAGCTCGACCTCGTACCGCACCTGCGCGTGCTGGTTCTCGACGCCGTTGACGGCGTCGGCGACGGTGTCGGCATAGACCTGCCCGCCGGTCGGTCCGGGGTGGATCTGGTCGCCCGCCAGATAGTCGAGGTGCGGCGCGATCGCGTGCGACCAGTCGGCGACGACGACGCGTGGATGCGACGCGGTGAAGGATGCCAGTTCGGCATTCACCCCGTCGATCCAGTTGCGCGGCGCGAAAGCGGTGACGAGCACGAGCGTACGGTCGGGGCCGATCGCGTCGTACACCTGCTGCAGTTCGTCCGCGCCGACCGGCCCGTTCGTGCCGAGTCCCACGACGACGTAGTCGCGCAGGGCGCCCGTCGCTGCGAGTGACGCGACGATGTCGGTGCCGGCCCACATCGACCGCGAGACGGCGGCATCGATCTGGATGCCCGGGAGTTCGTCGAGCAGCCCGCCCGCCGACGCGAGCATGACGGAGTCGCCGACCGCCGAGATCCGGTCGCCCGGGACGGCCAGTTCGGCGGGCGGAAGTGGGCGCCCGCCTGGGCCGGTGCAGGGGTCGGCGTCCGCGGCGGGCGGTGTGCTCAACGCATCGGCGCCGGCGGGGGCTGAAGCGTGCGCCTCGCTCGTGGGGGCGGCGGCGTGCGCCCCGGCGGCGTGGGTCGCGCACGCGGCGGCGGCAGGGGCATCCGACTCTGCGGCGGAGTGCTCGGCCGGGGCATTCGTCGACCCGGGGGTGGGCGCAGCCGCGGCATCCGCGTCGCCCGTACCGGTCGTCTCAGAGGCCGGCGCCGCCGACGCCTTCGCCAACGCGTCCATCCCCGCCTGCACGACGGCCTCACTCGAGCTGAGCGGGGGAGCGGCGGCGACAGCGGCGGAGGTTCCGCCGAGGGCGAGAGCTGCGGCGACGACGGTCGCGATCGCGCCGAAGCGGCGGCCGGGGTTGCCCGAGAGGCGCTGACCGAAGGCGCGGAGGGCGCCGCGGAATCCGAGGCGGCGCACGGGCTGCTCGAGGAACCGGTACGACAGCGCCGAGGCGACGACGGTGATCAGCGCGGCGAGAATCCCGACCGGGACGGGGATCGCCGCGTCGACGAACGAGCCCGTCGTCGCGACCGTCAGCAACACGACGATTGGCCAGTGCCACAGGTAGATCCCGTACGAACGCTCGCCGATCCAGCGCAGCGGCTGCACGTCGAGCGCGCGCCCGAAACGCGAGCTCGCGCCGACAGCCAGCGCGATCACGACGGCGGTCAGGACGGATGCCGCGAGCGGAATGTACGGATACAGGGATGCCCCGCCGGGCCACGCCGCGACGGCAATGAGCGCCGCGAGGGCCACCCAGCCGGCGACGCCGGCGACGATGGGGCGAGGCCCGGGCATCCGGTCGCCTGTCATTCGCGCGGCGAGCAACAGTGCCAGGGCGACGCCGATCAGCAGGCCGAACGCGTGGCTGTCGGTGCCGTAGTAGGCGCGGGTGAGCGCGCCGCCGGAGGCGCCCGACGCGCCGCTCGCGCTTGCCGCGCTCGTCACGCTCGTCACCAGGGCGACGGCCCAGAGCGCCGACGCGGCCGCGAGGGCCAGGGCGACCGTGAGCCGCAACCAGCGTCGGCGGACGACCAGCAGCACCGGCAGCAGCAGCGGCCACAGGACGTAGAACTGCTCTTCGACGGCGAGTGACCAGAGGTTGCGGAACAGTTCGGGCTCGGCTCCGCTGAAGTACGAGGCGCCGTCGGCGATGGCGACCCAGTTGTACGAGAAGGTCGCCGCCCCCAGCACCTGCCGGCCGAGGTCGACGAGCACGTCGCCGCCGACGAGCCACGCCGCGCTCGAGCTGACGGTGACGACGAGCGCGAGGGCGGGCAACAGGCGGCGGGCGCGGCGCGTCCAGAAGGCGCGCAGCGCGATGCGGCCGGATGCCGCGCGCTCGCGCAGCAGCAACGACGTGATGAGGAAGCCCGAGATGACGAAGAAGACGTCGACGCCGACGAATCCGGAGTGCAGGAACCACGCCGGGAAGAGGTGGTAGACGACCACCAGCAGGACGGCCACCGCACGAAGGCCGTCGAGCCCGGCGTAGCGGGGCGCGGCGGGAGAGGTCATGGCGAAGGCGGTGTATCTGGGTCGGGAACGGCCAAGTTTACGTGACGTGCCTGGGAGACACGCGGCGTGCGCCGCGATCGGGTAGGACTGAAGCATGGACATCGACGTGCTGGTCATCGGCGAGGCTCTGATCGACATCGTGGAGGGCTCCGACGGTGACCGCGAGCTCGTCGGCGGTAGTCCAGCGAACGTCGCGGTGGGCGTTGCGCGGCAGCGTCACGCGGTGCAGCTGCTGACCCGGCTCGGCCGCGACGAGCGCGGCTTCCGCATCGCCGACGAGCTCGCCGCATCGCTCGTGCGGATCGTTCCCGAGTCGTGGACGGATGCCCCGACCTCCACCGCCCGCGCGCGTCTGCGCTCCGACGGATCGGCCGAGTATGAGTTCGCGATCGCGTGGGGGGCGCCGGTGGTTGCGCTCGGCGAGGCCGGGGTGGCGGCTACTGCGGGGGCTGGTGCGGGGGCTGTGGGAGTGGCGGGTGTGGGGGATGCGGGCGTGGCGTCGGGCGCCGGGACGGCCGCCGGCTCGGGGTCGCTCGCCATCGGCCCCGTGCGTGCCGTGCACACAGGGTCGATCGCGCTGTTCCTCGAGCCCGGCGGCACGGCCGTGCTCGACACGCTGCGGGGCGCGGCCGGGCGGGTGCTCGTGAGTGTGGATCCCAACATCCGCCCCGCGCTCGTTGGCGACCACGCGACCGCGGTCGCGAGGTTCGCGGATGCCGCGGCATCCGCTGATCTGGTCAAGCTGAGCGACGAGGATGCCGCGTGGCTGTATCCGGGTCTGGGCGCGGCGGAGGTGCTCGAGCGGATCGCGGGGTACGGCCCGCGGCTGGCTGTCATGACGCGGGGCGCCGACGGTGCGGTCGGGCTCGGGCCCGGCGGGATCGTCGAGGTCGCGCCGCACGTCGTGACCGTGGCTGACACGATCGGCGCGGGTGACGCGTACATGGCGAGTCTGATCTCGAGCGCGCTGGACGAGCCCGCCGTGTTCACCGATGGGGATGCCTTCGCGGCGGCGCTGCATCGGGCCGCCGTCATGGCAGGCATCACGGTGTCGCGCGCCGGCGCCAACCCGCCGACCCGCGCCGAGCTCGCGGCGCTCGGGCTGCCGTAAGGCGGCGGGCGGCGCGGCTAGGCTGGCGGGGTGCGGTTGCGCCTTGATCTCGCCTATGACGGAACCGACTTCCGCGGATGGGCGCGGCAGCCGGGCTTGCGCACCGTGCAGGGCACACTCGAGGGTGCGATCACGCGGATCCTCGGCGGTGAGCCGCAGCTGGTCGTCGCCGGGCGCACGGATGCCGGCGTGCACGCCGCGGGCCAGGTCGCGCACCTCGACCTGAGCGACGCGCAGCGCGCGCGGCTCGAGAAGGGGCGCAACCCCGCGCCCGAGGCGCTTGCCGCGCGAATTACCGGCGTGCTCGGCCAGTATCCCGACGTGGCCGTGCATCGCAGCGCGGAAGCGCCGGAGGGTTTCGACGCGCGCTTCTCGGCCGTCTGGCGGCGCTACGAGTACCGCATCGCCGATGTCGAGACCGTCTACGACCCGCTCGAGCGCGGGCGGACGACGACCGTGAAGGCGCGGCTCGACGTCGCCGCGATGGACGAGGCCGCCCGCTCGCTGATCGGCCTGCACGACTTCGCGGCGTACTGCAAGTGGCGCGAGGGCGCGACGACGATCCGCACGCTGCTCGAGTTCGGCTGGCGCCGCGACGAGCAGGGCATTCTCGTCGCGAATGTGAAGGCGGATGCCTTCTGCCACAGCATGGTGCGCGCCCTCGTCGGCGCGTGCGCCGCGGTGGGCGAGGGCAAGCTCGAGCCTGAGGACGTCGCGGAGATCCGCGACGAGGGCGTGCGCACGAGTGAGACGAAAGTGCTCGCGGCGCGCGGACTCACGCTCACCGAAGTGGGATACCCGGCCGACGACCTGCTCGCCGCGCGCGCCGACCAGACCCGCGCGCGCCGCGCGCTCGACGACTGAACACAGTGCGCAATCCCCGCAACACCACAGCCGATCCGTTGGGTGCGGGCCTAGGCTGAAAACACGATGAAGCTGATCTCGTACAACCTCAACAAGCACAAGGCAGCGGGTGAGCTCGACGCCCTCGTCGAGACGACCGGGGCCGACATCCTGTGCCTGCAAGAGGCTGTCTCGAGTGACCTCCCGGCCGAGATCTCGGGGCTTCACCTGGCGGATGCCACGTCGCGCAACCGCCTCGGACTCGCGGTCTACTACCGGCGCAACACCTTCACGGCGCTCGAGTACCGCACGCTGTCGCTGAAGAAGTCGCTGCACGATCTGGTGCTCAAGCCCGCCGAAGAGCGCACTCTTGCCGTCCGGTTGCGCGACATCGACAACAACCGCGAGTTCATCGTCGCGAGCTTCCACGCAGCACCGCTGACGGCGCTCAACTCACTGCGTCGCCACCAGATCAACGCGGCGCTGGCCGAACTGTCCGGCCTCGGCGAGAACCTGCCGATCCTGATGCTCGGCGACTACAACTACCCCGTCTTCAAAGAGAACCTCGGTCAGAAGGTGCGTGAGGCCGGCTTCGAACTGAGCCTGAGCGACGCGCGCACCTACACGCGCTACAAGTTCTTCAAGGGGCATTACGACTTCGCGACGAGCGTCGGGTTCGACATTGACAGCATCACGACGCTGCCGCAGGGCCGGAGCGACCACCTGCCGATCCTCGTGACGGCGGCGCCGAAGATCGTCCGCGCCGCCTGACGACCAGCGCCGCCGAACGACCCGCGCCGCCGAGCCACCCGCGCCGCCGAAGGACCAGCGCCGCCGAACGACCAGCGCCGCCTGAGGACCCGCGCCGCCGAAGGACCAGCGCCGCCGAACGACCAGCGCCGCCTGACGACCCGCGCCGCCGAACGACCCGCGCCGCCGAAGGACCAGCGCCGCCGAACGACCCGCGCCACCGAAGGACCAGCGCCGCCGAACGACCAGCGCCGCCGAACGACCAGCGCCGCCTGAGGACCCGCGCCGCCGAACCACCCCCGCCGCCGAACGACCCGCGCCGCCGAACGGCCCGCGCCGCCGAACAACCCGCGCCGCCAAGGGCCCAGCCCGAGAGCGCCCACCTGGTTACGGCTGAAGCCCACTGCCCGACAACTCTTCGACCAGATTGCTGGCGATCGACCAGTACCGGGCGTAGTGGTCGGGGTCGCGGTTGATCTGCGTGCGGTGGGCGACGAGCGTCGGCTCGACCTGGTCGCGGTTGGGCACGCGGGCGAGCATCGCGCGGTAGAAGAGGGTCGCGGCGGTATAGGGGTCGAGGCGCTGCTCGCGCGTGCCCCAGGAATCCTGCTGCTGGAACAGTCCGATCGACGTCGTGCGCGTGCCGTCGGGATTGGTGACGCCGCTGGTCTCCCAGTCACCGTAGTCGATGTTGCGTAGCGACGATTCACCGAGCGCGGCCATGACGGCGATCGTCTGGTCGCGCGTCGAGAGTCCGAGATCGGCGCCTGCGGCGACGATGGTGACGGCATTGTCGCGCTGCTCCTGATCGAGGAGCTGCGCGGGTGCCTGCGCCGCGGGCGGATCGTCGGCCGGTGCGAGCGCGCTCGGTGCGACCAATGCGGGGGTCGAGACGACGAGGAAGGCGCCGCCGACGACAAGCGCGGCCACTATCAGCGGAACGGCGATGACCGTCGCGGCGATGCGGGCCCTTTTGCGCCGCGCACGGGCACGGCGACGAGTGGATGCCGGGTGCGCGCGCCGCGCGGGCTTCTTGCGCAGGGTCACGCCCGAACCGCCGGAGCTGGTCGTCCGGGAGGCGCCACCGGCCGCCCGGGAAGTGCCGGACTCACCGGCAGCCCGCGAACCGCCAGTGCCGGCAGTGGCCCGCGAACCGCCAGTGCCGCCAGCGGCCCGCGAACCGCCGGTGCCGCCAGCGGCCCTGGAACCGCCAGTGCCGCCCGTGCCACTGCCCACCCGGGAACCGCCAGTGCCGGCAGCGGCCCGCGAACCGCCAGTGCCGCCAGCGGCCCGCGAACCGCCAGTGCCGCCAGCGGCCCTGGAACCGCCAGTGCCGCCCGTGCCACTGCCCACCCGGGAACCGCCAGTGCCGCCAGCGGCCCGAGAAGTTCCGGCTTCGTTGCGGGCACGGGGGGAGGATGCCGAGCGTGCCATAGGGAGCATTCTGACACGCGCCGCTGGCGCGCGGCTGTGCTCGATGCATTCCGCTGCGCCGGCGTCGAGCGTGGCCCCAGCTGGTGGCCGGTGCGGTGCGCCAGCGTACGACTGCCGGAGCGGACCGGAGTGGGCGGAGGTGTGCTGAAGTACTGCTCGGTGGTGCAGGAGTGCCCTCGCAACGTGTGCGAAGGATGCACCAGCCCCACTGAGCAGGACTTCCGCACGCGAGCGCCCCGCTCCTACCCACCCGCGGCCGACCAAAACCACCCGCCCCGGCCGACCAAAGCCACCCGCCCCGGCCGACCAAAGCCACCCGCCCCGGGCGCCCCGGCCGACCAAAGCCACCTGCCCCGGCCGACCAAAGCCACCTGCCCCGGCCGCCCAAAGCCACCCGCCCCGGCCGCCCCGGCCGCCCAAAGCCACCCGCGGCCGATCAAAGCCACCCGCGGCCGGCCGCCCAAAGCCACCCGCCCCGCTCCTACCCACCCGGGCGCACCAACCCAACAGCGACCCCTCACAAACGCAAGTGAGGCGCACCCCGTAGGGTGCGCCTCACTTGGCGAGAGTGGTTACTCAGGCAGCGGCGTGCTGACGGTTGCGGCGAACCGTCGTGCCGACGGCGATCGTGGCGCCGGCGAGCAGCAGAGCGCCACCACCGAGCCAGATGCCGACCAGCGAGTCGCTGTCGCCGCCGGTGCTCGGCAGCGTCGAGCCACCGGCCGCCGTGCCGACGCTGATGGTCTGCGTGGTCGTGCCACTCGTGGCACCCGTTGCGCTCAGCGTGTAGCTGCCCGTCGCGTTGCTCGGCAGCGTCACGGAGACGCTGACTGCACCCGCGGCACTGGCCGTCTTGGTGACCGGTGCCGAGGTCGACACCGCGAACTTCACGAACGCGAGCGATGCGCCAGCGCCGTTCTCACCGGTCAGGGTGAACGACACGGACTCGCTAGGAGCGAAGTTTGCGAACGCGACGGAGACCGTGCCGCCCGGAGCGATCGTGACGGCCGTGTTGCTCACGGGGGACGGGGTGTAGCCAGCGGCGTTCGCTACGGCGGGGGCGGCGAACACCGCGGCCGTGGCGATCGCCACAGCGGCGATTGCCTTGGAGATACGGTGCTTCATGATTTCCTGCTTTCGTTGCGCCTTGTTCTGGTTGTGAAGGCGAACCCCCCAACCCCCGACGCGACAAAGGACAGTCTGAACGCCGTTGGGGGGATCGTCCTTCCTGAAAGGACACTTAGAGTATTTCGGACATGCACGCCAAGATGCAACTCGAGGCGGTTTCGTGTATGTAAACAAACTTCATCCTTTTGGTGATCGAGACCGGCTGGAATCGCCGCAGCCGTGCCTCACCGGCTGATCGAACACCCCTATGCTTCTGTCAGATTCTGCCCGATTGGAGAGCTCCTGTGCCCAGCGCCGATCGCGCACGCCGCGCCCGTTCCCGGTACGCCCTCGCGTCAGCCGCAGCGCTCCTCGCCGCTCCGCTCCTGACTGGCTGCGGCCCGGCCCCCTGGTCAGCCGCCGGGACGGCGAGCCCCGTCGCGACCGCGATTGCGACGCCCGTCGCCAACGACCTTTCCGGCGGAGCAACCGAGCGCGAGGTGGTCGCAGGCGCCGTATCGGCGACGATCTCGTACTGGTCGACGCTGCGCATGGACCGGTGGACGGCGGATGCCGTCAAGCCGATCAGCCTGTCGATGGTGACCACGGTCACGCCCAACGACGGGCAGAAGGTGTATCTGCAGAAGGCGTCGATGACGGCCGTGCCGGCCAACTCGTCGCAGACCTTCGAGGCGCTGTCTGCGCAAGTGGATGAGGCGACTGTGACCCCCGGCTACCTGGTGCTCTCGCCCTACAGCTACTCGCAGACGTTCAACGTCGGTGCGGTGCCGGCCGAAGCAACCTACGTCACGCTGCAATTCCAGTACGACTACCTCGTGCAGACGACGCCGACCTCGAGCGAGTTCGCGAAGCAGACCGCGACTGACACCCTCACGGTCGCGATCACGCAAACCTCCACCGACGCCGGCTGACCCGCCCGGCACGCGGCCCCACCCGGCCCGCGGACCCGCCCGGCACGCGGCCCCACCCGGCACGCGGCCCCGTCCGGAAAGCGCCCCGCCCGGCCCGCGGCCCCGCCCGGCACGCGGCCCCGCCCGGACCCGGGCAGCGCGCAGAACCTCAACGTCGGGTCAAGATATCGCGCAGATATCCACAAGCCGGGCGGATGCCTGAGGGGCCGGCCCTATCGTGGAGGCACCCCCTTTCGTGTTCATTCAGAGGCCATTCATGCGATCTTCTCTCCGCCGCGTGCGTCTGCTCGCGGCCACCGGCGCGCTCGTGCTCGCGACATCCGTTTCGCTGACCGGCTGCGCCCAGGTCGTCGATGCCTTCAACAATCTGCAGAACGACACGGTCGCCACCCCGGCGCCGAACCCGACAGCGAGCACTGTCGAGATGGCGTACGACTCGCAGTTCACCTACGACGGCTCGGTGTCGCTGTCGTACGAGGTCGCGGAAGACCTCGAGGTGCGCGTCGATGTGTGGGCCGCCGATCCGAAGCGCACGAGCGAATGGACTCCCGATGCCGAGAAGACGTTCGGCTTCGCCGTCAACGTTTACGACCACCGGGTCGACGAGAAGGCGGTGCTGACACAGAAGCGTCGCGTCTATCTGTCGCTCGTGAGTATCACGTCGCAGCTGTCGCAAAGCGGGCTCGTCCAGAACCAGTTGCAGTCTCCGTTCCAGTTCTCGGCCGATCCGCGCACGCTGGTTCCGACCGATACGTTGCGCTCTGACCGGGGGCTGCTGCTGAACAGCTTCCAAGGTGGACTGCTCGTGCCCGAGACGACCATCCACCAGCTTCCGGCCGACACCTATGGCATCACGCTGCAGTTTGCGTTGCAGGTGTGGGTCGAGGGCGCCGCTGATGATGATTCGAGCTTCAGCCAGCAGACCGTCTATCAGGTGCTGCCCATCGCGATCTTTTCTCCGGACGCCGCCACTCAATAGAGTGCGAGTGAGAGAGAAACAGGGAAGCTATCGTGTCACTGCCGTACGAACAGGGTCGTCCCGCACCCGCGCAGCCGCTGATCTCGCGCGACCGGAGCGCAGGGTTGGGGCCTGTGGATGAGCGGCACACAGTGGATGCGTACGAGGCGGCTCATTCAGAGCTCCACTTGAGCTCACACTTCGACAGCGACGAGTTCGCCGCGGTGCTCGAGAACGCGACGGTGCACCGCTCCACGATCGGATGCATCATCCCCGCGTACAACGAGGAGGAGTCGATCGGCGACGTGCTGACGTCGCTGTTGGCCCAGACGCGCGTCCCCGACGTCATCCATGTCGTGGTGAACAACTCCAGTGACGGCACGGTGCGCATCGCGTCGCAGTTCGCGGGGCCGCACGAGATCACGACGGAGCTCGGCGAGCAGTTCACCGAGGTGTTCGTGCACGACATCGGCAAGAACCCCGACAAGAAGGTCGGTGCGCTCAACTACGGCTACGCGCTGGTCGAAGGCTACGACTATCTGCTGGGCGTCGACGGCGACACGACCGCCGACCGCCGCGCCGTGGAGTACCTCGAGGCGGAGGCGGTGGGGGATTCCCGCATCGGCGGCATCTCGGCGATCTATACGATCGATGACCGGCCGATTCAGGGCCTGGTCGCGAAATTCCTGATCGCCGGCCAACGCACCCAGTTCGCCGCGTTCAACATGCAGAACCTGCTGCGTGGGCGCAACATGGCGGTGCTCGGCGGGCAATTCTCGATCTTCTCGACGACGGCGCTGCGCGATGTGATGAAGGCCAATCACCAGAGTTCGCCGTGGGTCAAAGACAGCGAGGTTGAAGACTCGCTGCTGTCGTTGCAGATCAAGAGCGCGGGCTACCTCACCAAGATCTCGCCGTACGCGCGCGCCGACGTCGGCGGCATGACGACGCTCAAAGGCTACGACGCCCAGCAGGTCAAGTGGACGTATGGCGCAATCGAGCTCATGTGGCCGGGTCAGCGCGGCGACACGAAGGGGCAGCCGTTCCACCCCAATCTGCGTCTGCGCTGGTTCGAGCAGCTGTCGATGCTGACGAACCTGTTCGTGCGTGTCGCCTTCATCACGCTGCTGGTGGCGTCGCTGTCGATCGATGCGTTCGTGTTCTCTGCGTGGTGGCTGATTCCGCCGGTCGTCGCGACGCTGCTGAACCTGCGCATCGCCCGATCGATGCAGAACTGCAACGGGCGCGACCTCGCCTTTGCCGGACTGATCTTTCCCGCGGAACTTTTCATGTGGATCCGCATCAGTCACTTCTTGCGGTCGTGGACGCGCTTCTTGTCGCGCAAGAAGGTCGACAACTGGGCCATGCAGGCCAAGGCGGAGCGCGGTGGCGGCAGCCTCGGCCACTTCGTTCCGCTGATCATGCTCGCCATCGTCGCTGTCGGCGTCGCGGTGGGGTGGCAGCTGCTGAGCCCCGTGACGCAGTCGGCGATCCTGTGGGTCGGCTGGCCTGTCGTCGGCGTGGTCACGGTCACGCAGACCGTGCTCATGGCGCTCAAGCTCTTCCGGCGCAACCAGGGCTACAAGGTCTGATCGCGCCGCGCCGCGACGGCCGAGACTCTCAGCGCCCCGGCTCAGGCGGCGGTCTCGGAGGTCAGGCGATAGCCGACGCCGCGGACGGTCTCGATGTAGCGCGGGTTGTTGGGGTTGTCGCCGAGCTTGCGGCGCAGGTTGGTCATGTGCGCCTCGATCGCCCGCTTGTCGGCATCGCCGACGAAGTAACTCGTGACGTACGACTCGCCGCGCAGCACGAGCGTCAAATCGGCCTTGCTGCGCACGCGCCGCTTGGACTCCATGAGCGTCGTGAGCAGATCGAACTCGGTGCGGGTCAGCGCGAGGTCGTGACCTCCCACCAGAACGAGCCGCTGCTCGGCGTTGACGGCGAGGTCGCGGTGGTGGGCCCATCCCGGGCCGTCGGTGTTGGGCGGGCCGAGTGGGGCGAGCTCGGAGCCGGGCGTGTCCTGGGGGCCGACGGTCGACGGCACGATGATCGGCGATGTGTAGGTGGCCTCGCTGCTGAACACGGGCGAGGTCGGCTCGGCGTGCAGGTCGTCGGCGACGGGGGCCTGGCCTTGCGGTGTGGCCCACGCCGGAGGCACGGAAGAGGCCGGCGAGGCTTGCGGCGGATAGACCTGCGAGAACTCCTGCACCCGCGTGGCGGCCGGGCGGCTGCCGGGGAACGACGGACCCGAAGACTCCTGGCGCGGCACGGCGTTCGCGAGACTGGCCGCGGTCACGCGGGGGCGACGCAACATGGAGTCGATGCGCGCACGCAGTTCTCGGGGGCGGAACGGCTTGACGATGTAGTCGTCGGCGCCGGCTCCGAGCCCGACGACCAGATCGGCCTCTTCTTCGAGGCCCGTGATCATGATGATGAAGGTGTCGCTCTGGGCGCGGATGCGCCTGGCGGCCTCGAACCCGTCGATGCCGGGCATGTTCACGTCGAGCGTTGTCACGAGCGGCTGATATGAGGCGACGGCGCGCACCCCGTCGATGCCGTTGCCCACCGACACGGTAGAGAAGCCGGCCGCTTCGAGCACCTCGACGATGAGGTGACGGATCTCGGCGTCGTCCTCGATGATGACGGCTGTCTTCGACAGGTCAGAAGGCTCGCTCATGTCTTTGACGCTCCGGGGGAAGGGGGTATCAGTGCCTGTCATGCTACAGGCGGCGGCATGGGGTGACTCGAACGTTGCCGGGCGGATGCCTGTCAGCGGACATCTGTCGTGAGTTCTGCCGCGCCCGCGGGCCACCACACGCCGGCTGCAGGCCCGCCGTTGCATGTGCCATCGCTCTCGCCGGGCGGTTTGATCCACAGGTTCGTGTCGACGACGTCGTCGCTGAGCGTGCCCCCCGCGTCACCGACGCGCTGGCCCGGCGGGTTGCACCAGGTCGAGCCGGCGGATGCCACGCCGTTGCGCGACGTGTCGATGATGGCGTGCGTGCCGCTGAGCAGCGCCGATAGCTTGTGCGCGTAGGCGAACTCGTCGTAGCTGGACTGATAGTTCGAGACGTTGGTTGCGACCCCACGCACGCGGTCGATGACGCCGGTCTGGCGGATCAGATCGGCCATATCGTCGGCGCTGTGCCAGTTGCTGTGCCCACCGTCGATGTAGATCCACGTGTTGGGGGAGGCAAGGTCATCGACGGCGAGCGAGAGCTGCCTCGCCCGTTCGGTGATGTTGCCGCAGTCGGTCGCGAGCGCGATGCTGTCGGGTTCGAGGACGACGATGGCGCGCACGTCGGGGCCGGTCTCGAGCGCTGCCGAGATCTCAGCGATCCACGTGGCGTACTCGTCTTCGGCAAGACCCCCGGCCGAGTGGTTGCCGCAGTCGCGTTCGGGTAGACCGTAGATGACGACCGCGAGTGCGGCGGCCTGCTCGCGCGCTTGCGTGAGCAGTGACGCGACGGTCGTGCCGACCGTGCCGATGGGGTCTTGCTCTGGTGTCAGCCAGTACGCGGTGGGCTGCGCCGCGAGGTATTCGGTCGCGGCGAGGTCCGCGGCATCCATCTGCATCGTCGTCAACGCAAGGCGCGCTTTGGACTGTTCGGGTACGACGATCGTCGTACCGAAGGCCGGCGGCGAGGCGAGGAAGGTGTAGATCCCGCGCGTCGCGAACCAGCCGACAGCAGCGATGACCGCGATGACGACCGCGCTCGCGGCGAGGAGCAACGCAACCAACACCCTGCGCGACACTCGTCGGGGTTTCGTCCTCATCCCTGAACTCTAGCTGCCCACCACGGGCCGCCAGGCCCCAGCTCTAGAGGTCGCGGGCGTCGTTTCGTCGGCGCACCAGCACCGCGACCAGCACGACGACGCCAGCGAGCACGAGGGCGCCGCCGCCGATCCAGATGCCGAGCAGCTGGCCGCTGTCGCCACCGGTCGTGGGCAATCCGTCGGCAGCGACGATCGTCACGCTGGCGATGCCCCCTGCCGAGCCGGACGAGACGGCCGCGATGTTGTAGATGCCCTTCGCATCGGCCGGCAGCGTGATCGACACCGCGGGCAGCGTGCCCGTCGCCGACGAGGTGTAGGTGGCTGACCCGGTGGAGATGGCCATACGCACGAACGCAAACGTCGCGTCAGCGCCGTTCTCGCCGGTCACCGTGATGGTGACCGCTTCATTGGCGGCGAAGGTACCGCTCTGGCACGAAAAGCTGATCGTGTCACCCGCCGAAACAGTCACGTCCGCGACGCCGCAGGCATCGACGGGCGGATACAGGACGGATGCCTGTGCCGCCGTTGCTCCGGCGAACGCCAGTGCGCCCGCCATGATGATCGCGACGATTGTCGCCTTTACCGCCGTGATCCCACGTGTCATTCCGCGCTCCCCCGAGTCGGGATGATCCTAGTCGAGGCCACCGCATTTCGCCGAAACGACGGTGGGGAGGCTGGCGTCGGCGGTCGGTGTGACGAGTGCTTCCGCGTCGGCTGCCGCTGTGGTGGCACGCACGGCGATGGTCATCGTCTGCGTCTCACCCGGCAGCAGGCGCACGCCGAACGTGACGACGTCGTGCCCCGCATCGGTGCCGGTGCCGAATCCGCCCGCGGCGGTCGTTTCGGTGGAGACGAGGTCGTATCCGGTCGGCAGGTAGACCTCGCCGACGACCTGCGTCTCGCCTGCGGGCACCCCGAACCAGCCGTCGGCCGTGATGTAGGCGGGCAATGATGTGGCCGCGTCAGCCGGGGCCGTGCTGGTCAGGCTCAGTGTCAGGGTGAGCGTGCGGTCGGCGACGACTCCGGCTGGCTGACAGGCCTGCCACGTGAGAGTCGCGTCGGGGACGGTGTAGTAGCTCATCTTCGACCCGCCACCGTCGTTGAGGTAGACGCCGAACCGGGCGGTGTCGTTGTCGGTGACGGGCAGTCCGCCGGCGAGTGTCGTCGGGGCGAGCACCGCCTCCTCGTCGGGCACGGCGCTCCACAGCAGCAGGCGGCGCTCGGAGGCGGCTCGGCTCAGCGCGCTGATGAGGTCGCCCGACGACACGCCGCCGGCGGTCAAGTCTTGGAAGACGGCGGCGGCGGCGGCGGCGAAGAAGGCATCTTGATCGGCGGACCGCTCGTAGCGGAAGTAGACGTCGTTCAGCAGCAGCGGAACGGCGTTGTCGGCGCTGAGCTCATCGCCGGTGGGCAACGTGATCGGGCCGGTCGCCTCGAGCAGATACGAGAGCACGACCGGGTCGACCGCGACGACCCCGGTGACATCGACGCCCAGGGTGCGGCGCGCCATCTCGACGGCGATTGGGGCACCCACCGAGAAGTCGGGCACCTGTGTGACGTTCTGGATGAATTGTGCCGGCTTGGTGTCGTAGAGATCGATGAGCTCATCAGACAGCGAGGTGACGGGCTCGTCGTACCGACGGAAGTCCCTGGACGAGAACGTGCCCGTGAGGCTCAGCTGCCCGCCGTCGGCGTGCAGGATGAACCCCGCGCCGACGATGCCGCCGAGCGAACGCCACTCGGCGTTGTTTTGCACGAGCACGAGGTAGTCGCGCGGGCCGTCGGCGCCGAGCATCTTCGGCAGCAGCGTCGCCGTGCGGGCGAGCGCATCGGTGGCCGCTGCCACCTGACTGAATTGGTCGCCGGCGTCTGTGACGGCGCCCGCGACGACGCCGAGGAGGGGAGTGGTGTCGATGTGCTGCACCGAGGCGGCCGCGGCCGCGGCGGCATCTGCCCCCTGGCGGGCCGGTTCGGCGATGGCGGACAGGCCCGACGTGTCGATGCGCCCGTCGACCGGACGCAGAGTGTCGAGGCTGAGGTCACCGGCTGCAGCCGCGATGGGCTGCAGGCCGTCGCCGAGCATTTCGTCGGTCGCGGCGGCGACCGTCGCGAATGCGGAGAGCTGCGGGCCGATCCATGGCAGGCTTTCGCCGAACGCCCAGATCGGGTCGGAGGTGAGCTCGTGCGCGGCGGCAGCGTGCGCGGCGAGCGGCTGCAGACGTGCGAGCGCGGTGGCGGGATCTTCGGCCAGGCTGGCACCGACGCCCGCCGTGCCCGTCTGGACGGCGCGAATGTGGGTGTACGCGCCTGCGGCGCGCACGCCGATCCACACGGCTGCGGCAGCGCCCAGTAGCAGCGCGACGCCGAGCACGATCGCGAACACGCGACCCGCGGTGCGTGCGGCGGGAGGAAGCGGCGACGGACTCACCCGCACGATCTTACGTGGGTGAGGCATCCGACATGTTTCAGGGGTCGAGCGCTGTCGTGTGGCTCAGGCTGGCGCGCTCCCAGCGATCTCCGCCCGCGCGTGCGGCGCCGACGGCGGCGTCGGCGGCGGCAGTGAGAAGGCGATCGAGGTCGTAGCCGACGGTCGTCACCGATGCCCAGCCGATGCTGGCCGACGGGCGCAGGTTGAGTCCCTGGCCTTCCGAGGGGGTGGCGACGCGCTCGAGCAGTTGGCTCATGAGCGGGCGCACCGAGGGTTCGGGTCGGGGGACCAGCGCGATGTAGCGGGTTTCTGAGCGGCGATCGATGTCGACGTCGGCGGGCAGCGCAGCGCGCAGGTCATCGGCGAACCGGGCGACCACGCGGCTGTAGGCCAGGGAACTGGATGCCGCGCGGATCGCACCGGGCTCATCGAGGCGGATGTCGAGCAGCGACCACCAGCGATCGTCGTGCTGCTGCGCACGTTCGAGCCGATCTCGGGCGACAGTGTCGAAGGTGCGTTGCCGTGGACTGTCCGTGGGCTGATGTGCGCCGCGTATCAGCAGGAGAAGGGTCGTGAGAGCCGTGATCATGTACACGGCCACGCCGATGGCCCCGGCGGTCTGCCGCAGCACGATCTCGTCGACCGACAGCGGCGTGCCGCGCATCGCGCGGGTGACGCCATCGATCACCACGAGGGCTGCCAGCGCGACGTAGGAGAGAGAGGCGATCGTCAGGGGCAGAGACTCATCGCTGCGAAACGGCCGCAGCCGCATCAGTTCCCACGCGGTCAGCCCTGCGCCCACGGCCGTGATCGCGAGAGCCAGGTGCAGAAGGGCCGCCTGCCAGGGCTGCCCGGTCGACGCGACCGCCGCGGCGATGGCGACGACGTACACGAGTTCGGTGGGCACGAGGTAGACGCGCGTCGCACCGCGCCAGGCGCGCAGGCCGACCCAGATCAGGGCGCTGCCGGCCATCACGGCGACCGCGCCGGCCATGCGCAGACCGGTCAGGTCAAGCACGCTGCCGGCGAGCCACACGTAGCATCCGGCCATCGACACCGCGAAAGCGGCCGACCAGATCGCCGCGGCGCGCGATGGGTGGGGCAGGAAGCCCAGCGCGATCACGAGGATCGTGGTGAGTGATGCGATCGCGACGAGCGCGATGAGCGCCGGGTTTTCGATCATGGGGCGAGCTCCTCTGCGGATGGCATGTTCTGGGTCGAAGAGCCGTCCTTGCCGTCCACCGGCAGCGTGATGGTGACGGTGGTTCCGCTGGCGAGGGCGCTGCGCAGCGTGATCTCACCGTGGTGCTGCTGCACGATCTCGCGGCTGATTCCCATGCCCAGGCCCGTGCCTGTTGCTCCCGAGTCGATCGCAGTGTCGGCGCGGAAGTAGGGATCGAAGACGCGCTCGACATCGGCGGGCGCCATGCCGATGCCGCTGTCAGCGACGACGAGGGTCACGGTGGCGTCATCTCGACGTCCGGTGACGGTCACCGAGCCGCCGCGAGGGGTGTATTTGATCGCGTTGCTGAGCACGTTGTCGATGACCTGACGCATGCGGAATGCCGTGCCGGTGACCAGCAGATCGGGGGCGATGTCGGTCGTGATCGTCAGAGTGCGCGCTGCCGCCGACGGTGTGAATGCCGCCACTGAATTGCGGGCCAGCTCGCCCAGGTCGAAGGCCTGCTCTGTCGGTTCGGCCGGTCGCGTATCGAGCAGACGGCGGATGAGCGTGAGCATGCGCTCGGCGGCACTTTCGATCACGAGGGCATGCTCGCGCTGACTCTGGGTCAGTTCGCCCTCTTCGACCAGCAGATCGACGTGACCGAGTATCGCTGTGAGCGGGTTGCGCAGTTCGTGCGAGATGGCGCTCGCCGCTGAGCGTGCCGCCGCCTCTGACGCGACGACCGCGCTGTCGTCTTCAAACTCCAACAGGGCCCCGCGCGGGTCGTCGCCGGCGCGGTCGTAGATCGACAGCGAGAGGGCATGCCACTCGCCGTCCGCGTCATACAGCCAGACCCGTTCGCCCTGCACGCGCTCGCCGCGTGCGGCCAGAGCGAGCGAGGTCTGATCAGGGGGCAGAGCATTGCCGCGGTGCCCGTCGTATTCGACGCTGCGGGTCGGGTGGCGCGCATCGCCGTCAACGAGCGCATACAGTCGGCGGAACGCGGCGTTGGATGCGACGATGTGGCCCTCTTCATTGATGCGGGCCAGTGCCAGGCCGATGGTGTCGAACAGCCGGCTCGAGCTGCGTTCTTGAGCCTGCACGCGCTGCAGCGCGCGGTCGAGCTGGCGTGACTGCCGCTGCAGCAGGTGTCGGAAGGCTCGAGTGCGACTCGTGCCGATGGAGATTGTCGCGCCGAGGAATCCGAGTGCGAGCAGCACGATCAAGACGGTGAGGCTCGCCTCGCCGTCGCGCCCCGCCGTGATCCACCCGGGAGCTTGGGAGATGAGCACCACACCGAGGGTCGTGAGCAACGTGAACGTGCCGTAGTACGTGGCGACCCACGCGATCGGCAGCACCCAGAGAAACGCGAAGGGCTGCAGCGCGGCCGCCAACAGCCCGATCGCGACGATGTCGGCCAAAGGCACGGCCAGCACCGCGCGCCTGGACAGCCGCGCCCAGTGCACCGTGATGCTGAGAGCGCCCACCGTGACGATCACGATGAGCCCGGTGAGGAATCGGCCATCGCCGAAGAGCGAGATGTTGAACAAGGCGGCGATCATGCCCATGATCACGACGCAGAACGTCAAGATCAGCTGCCATTGCCACACCGACCGTGTGAGCGTGCCGATGAGCGCGTTATCAGCCCACCTGCTAGCACTTGTGTTCACGACGTCGTCCCTGCCCGCAGTTTATCCGGCGTCGTCGGTCGAGAGGGATTGACCGGCGCGGGCGGCGGGCAGCGCCAGCGTCGCCCGTGTGCCCACGCCGACCTGCGACACGATCGTGATGTCGCCGCCGTTGCGCCGGGCGAGGGTGCGCGCGATGGGCAGCCCCAACCCGAGACCGGGCGTCGAGCTCATCGCGGCACCGGGCGCGCGATAGAAGGGGTCGAATGCCTGTGCGACCTCGTCGGCATCCATTCCCGGTCCGTCGTCGTCGACGGTGAACACGACGTCATCGCCGACGAGCTTGGCTTCGAGGCGCACGGTGCCGCCGCGACCGCTGAACTTCACTGCGTTCGAGACGAGTTCGTTGACGAGGTGTCGCGCATCACGGCGGTCAGCGAAGATGCGGGGTGTGGTGTCGATGGGCGCCACCACGGTGCAGTCCGCTTCGTCGATCACGGATGCCAGGGCTTGGAGCACACCGTCGACCAGCTCGTGCGCGGCGATGTCGTCGGCGCTCGGCTCGTCATTGCGGGCCGCCCCGGCGACCGCGAGCAGATTGCTCAGCAACAGGCTCAGTCGTGCGGCGTTGCGCGAGATCGCACCCACCCACTCGTCGTGCGGCTTGGCCAGGGTCTCGTCGGTGAGCAGCGATGCATACCCGGCGATGATGGTGACGGGGGTGCGCAGCTCGTGACTTGTCGCCGCCAGGAAGTCTTCACGCTGCCGGTCGAGCTCGAGGTGCAGTCGGAGCGCTTGGGAGGTCTCGCGTTCGGCGGCGACGCGCACGCGAGCCGCGTGCAACACGGCGATCGTGTTGGCGGCATCGGAGTATTGCGCCGACACGACGGTGACGGTGAAGATCGCGATCGTGCAGAGGAAGGCGTCGGTCGTCACCGCCAGATCGACTGGCGCGAGGTCTGCCCCGAGAAATCGGCTGCCGCTGATGATGGTCAGGGCGACGACAGTGACAGCGAGGAGAGCTGACTGGGCGAAAGCGACGACGGGCGGAAAGCGCAGCGCGGCCCACACGAGCACCGCGAACACGAGGAAGCTCAGCGGCAGGGCCGAGCCGGGGCGCAAGGCGACGGCGACGGCGACGCCGAGAAGCACCGTCTGCAGGGCGATTTCGACCCAATGCAGGGGAGTGTCGAGACGAGGCGGCAGCAGCCCGAACGGAGCGATCAGCATGATGGCCGATGCGTGCGAGGCGGCCACGAGTATTGCGACCGTGGCGAAGTCGTGGGTGTAGGCGGCCGCGCCGATGCCGGCAACCACCAGGCCCAGAGCCAGCGCGGCGATCAGAGCTGCCACGCAAAACCGCGCGGCGTCGCGCAGTGACTGCAGCCGCAGGTCGGCAGCCCGCCAGAAGAGCAACGTGATCAGCAGGCCGATCTCCATCGCGTTCGCGGCACCGTACGCGAGGGCGATGGGCAGGTCGCGCCCGCCGATGAAGTTCGCGATCACGCTCGCGGCGAAGATCACCACGAGCGCGAGGATCATCGCGGGGCGCCCTGATCGCCGCGCGTGCAGAGCGAAGCATGCGGCGGCGCCCGCGGCGGGCCACCATAGGGCGACCGTCAGGTCGGCGACCAGCAAATGCGTGCCGACGACGGCGAGCGCGAAGACCGCGAGCGGGCCCGCCGTCCACAACAGCGCGCGGCGCAGGCCCTCGCGCGCCGCCGGCGCGGCAAGCGAGGGGGCAGTGGGGGGCATGCTCTGAAGATAGCGCCGATCATCTGCGCGACGTGTACGGTAGGCACAACATCCGTCCGCGTGCAAAGGACAGCTGTGGCTCACATTCTGGTTGTCGAAGACGATGCCGACGTCGCCGCGCTCGTGGAGACCGTGCTCGGCGGTGCCGGTCATGAGGTTGATCTCGCGATCGATGGCGCAGCGGGGCTCGCCCAGGCGCGTTCCCGTCACCCTGACATCGTGATCCTCGATTGGATGATGCCCCGCATGACGGGCATCGAGGTGTGTGAGGCGCTGCGGGCCGACGTGGCGTTCGCCGAGACGCGCATCATGATGCTGACGGCGCGGTCGTCGGCATCCGATATCGCCCGGGCGAAGGATGCCGGTGCCGACGACTACGTCGTCAAGCCGTTTCTGCCGCGCGAGCTGCGCCAGCGGGTCGCCGAACTCGTGGCGTGAGACGGGCAGGCCCGGAACGGCGCGCGAGGTCAGAACGCGGTTTCGCCGGGGGCGAGGGCCGCGCGCGCGGTCTTGAACAAGATGACGGCGTCGCCCAGGAACGACCAGTTCTCGACATACGACAGGTCGAGGCGGACGGTGTCTTCCCAACTGAGGCTCGAGCGGCCGCTGACCTGCCACAGCCCCGTGATGCCCGGCTTGACGAGAAACCGCCGGTAGACGTGCGTGGCATATAGCTCGACTTCGCTGGGCAGCGGGGGGCGCGGGCCGACGAGTGACATCGAGCCGCCCAGCACGTTGAACAACTGTGGCAGTTCGTCGAGGCTGTACTTGCGCATGATGCGGCCGATCGGCGTGACGCGCGGGTCGTTCTTCATCTTGAACATCACGTCGTTGCCGGCGTCGCGTTCTTGATCGCGGAGTTTCTCGAGCAGCTCTTCGGCGTTGACGACCATCGAGCGGAATTTCAGCATCGTGAACTCGCGGCCGTTCAGGCCCGTGCGGGTCTGCCGAAACAGGATGGGCCCCTCGCTCGAGAGGCGGATGGACGCAGCGAGGAAGAGCAGCACGGGGCTGATCACGATGATGCCGAGCGCCGAAGCCGCGACGTCGAGCGAGCGCTTCGCGAACCGCTGCCCGCCGCTGAATCTCGGCGTCTCGACGTGGATGAGGGGCAGCCCGGCGACGGGTCGCGAGTGGATGCGGGGACCCGCGATGTCGACGATGCTGGGGGCGAGCACGAGGTGCTGGCGGCCGGCTTCGAGCTGCCACGAGATCTCTTTGACCTTGTTGATCGGCAGTTCGTCGGTGCTCGTGACGACGACGGTGTCGGCGCCCGATACCTGCAGCGCTCGACCGATGGCGTTCACCGACCCCATGATCGGCAGGTCGATCTCTTCGATGACTTCGGCGACGGCGCCGCTCGGCACGCACGCCCCGACGACGCCATAGCCGGCGCCGCGGTTGCGTTGCAGCTCGCGCGCCACCGAGATCACCGACGACCGCGAACCGACGAGCAGCACGCGTGAGGTGTACTTGCCGACCGAGCGCTGCGAGAGCAGCCACTTGCGCCACAGCCAGCGCTCGAACAGCAGCACGAGGATGCCGATCGGCAGACTCAGCAGCAAGAATCCGCGGGCGACCTCGATGCGCGTGAGAAAGGCCACGATCGCGATGACGCCGAACAGCGTGATGCTCGACCGGGCGACGTACGCGTACTCGGTAGACCCGGTGCCGACGACGCGGTGATCGCGCGTGTCAGCGAGCGACAGTGCGGCCATCCAGGCGATGATCAACAGGGTCGAGAACGCCCAGTAGGAGATTTCACTGACGTCGTGGTTCTGCGCGATGACGAGGTCTACCTGGCCGGTGCCGAACCAGACGATCTGCGTGCCGAAGACGACCCATACGAGCACGGCGAGGTCGCTGAACCACAGCAACCGGCTGTAGTTCTCACGCCAATGACTGGGCTGTGGGGGGAGCTTCGTCGATCCGGTTTCGGTCAATTCGACCGCTTTATCGGGTGTCAACGTCACTCACTCTCTCCCCCGGCTCCGTGTGGTTCCCGATTACTGGGCTCACGTTAGCAGTCGTGTGCGTGCGCTGCGTTGCGAGAACGTGACACATCGAGGGCTCATCCGTCCGAGACGGTGCGGCTGATGCCCGCTGCGCTCCACACGACGACCTCATCGCCGTCGAGGTCGATTGCCACTTCGCCGGCGACATCTCCCTCAACGCAGCCAAGTATCGTTTCGGACTCAGCAAAGCGAGTCAGCTGCAGGCCCGCGCAGTCCTGCGTCACGTGGCCGACGACCACCCCGGCACTGTCCACGGTGATCGCCCGGGCCTGGGTCGTCAGCGCCTGCCAGCTGTTTCCGCCCCAAAGGTATGCCGTGCCGTCGCAGATCAGCACGGTGGTCGTACCGCTGGCGCGCACCGCCCAGGGCGTGGGGCAGGGGGCAGCGACATCGGCCCCGGTGACAACGACCGTGCCGGCAGTGCGTGGCGCGTAGGTCGCGGTGGCGAACACCTCGGCATTCGGCTCCCAGAAGCGCCCGTCGGTGAAGGTGCGCAGTGCCGTCGTCGCACAGGCGTCGCCGATGTCGCTGATGGCGGTGGCATTGACCCCGCCGAACGAGGTCAGCGCACGCACTTGCGCGATGTCCTGATACAGCGGCGTGACGTCGGCCCACGTCTCGCCCTCGTCACCAGACCGCTCGATCACGGGTGCGGTGACGCCGCATTCGCCTGCGGTCGCGCGCCACATCGCCGACGCGCCGACGGAAAGGAAGCGCTCTTCAGCACCCGGCGCGGGCGCTACGGCCGGTGTGGATGAGGGCGTGGCCGTGCTGTCGGTGCCGAAGGTGAACGTGGGGGCCGGGCGGGCAGTCTCGCCTGCGTCAGTCGGTTGCGTGCGCTGATATGCCAGCACGCTCAGCGCGCCCACCGCGATGGTCAACACCACCACGCCGATCACGCTGACGATCACGCCGCCGCGGCTGAGGCCGGGGCGGCCGAGGCCGGCCATGGGTCACGAGCTCCGATCAGCCTCGCGAGCATCGCGCCGCGTCTCGAAACCGAGCTCTGACATTGACGGCTCGTGCGGCACGGCGGCGACGGGGGTTGTCCGCCGTGCGGCAGCACCATCTTTCGCCTTCTTGGCTTTGCCCTTCGGCTTCTCTTGCGTGTACGCGCCGTAGCCGTACCCATATCCGTACCCGTAGGCGGAGTAGTACGAGTCCGCGCCGCGGGTGGGCACCATCGACATGACGAAACCGGCGAGCTTCGCGCCGACGGTCTGCAGCGCCTCGGCGGCGCCGGTCAGCTGGTGCTTCGTCGTTTTGCCCGCCGCGATGATCAGCAGGGCTCCGCTTGTCGCACGCGCCAGAATGGCCGCGTCGGTGACGGGCAGCAGCGGCGGGGCGTCGCACAGGACGACGTCGAAGTCGCGTTCGAGCACCTCAAGAAGGGTTGCCATCTGGTCTGAGCCGAGCAACTCGCTGGGGTTCGGCGGCACCTTGCCCGCCGGCAGTACGAACAAGCTGCGGCCACCCCACGGCAGCATGACATCGCCGACCCGGGCACGGCCGATCAAGACGTCGGTCAGTCCGACGCCGCCCTCGATGCCGAGGTATTCGGCGACCTTGGGCTTGCGCAGGTCGGTGTCGAGCAGCGCAACGCGCTTGCCGGCATCGGCGAGGGCGATCGCGAGGTTGATCGTCGTGGTCGACTTGCCTTCGCTCGGAATCGAGCTGGTGATCACGAAGCTCGCCCGCCCGCCCATGTCGAGGAACTGCAGGTTGGTGCGCAGCGCGCGGAACGATTCGGCCCGCGGGCTGAGCGGATCGGCGTGCACGATGAGTGGCCGGTCTTTTGCCTTCGGGTCGTAGGCGATGGCGCCGATCGAGGGCGCGGCGGTGATCTGTTCGGCGTCACGGGGGTTGCGCACCTTGTTGTCGAGCACCGTGCGCAGCACGGCGACGCCGATGCCGAGCGCGAGGCCCACAAGCACGCCGAGCGCGAGGTTGAGCGGCACATTCGGGCTCGACGGCGAGAGCGCGGGCTGGGCGTCACTGACGCGGGTCAGGCGCACCGGACTTGTGCCATCGGCCGATTCGGGCTCAAGCTGTGGCACGGCCGTCGCGAGGCTGGCGGCGATCGCGTTCGCAATGTCGGCCGCCATCACTGGATCGGGGTCGGTGACCGTGACGGTGATGAGGGTCGAATTAAGCGGTGCCGCAACAGACACCGACTCAGCGAGGGTGCGCGCCGTGACATCGAGGCCGAGCTCGGCGATCACCGGGTTGAGCACGACAGGTGCCGTCGCGAGGCCGACGTAGGTGTTGATGCGGGCCTGCGTGAAGCTCGACCCCTGCTGAAGCTCTTGCACCGTGCTGCCCTGCGTCGAGACGAAGACCGTGCTCGACGACTCGAACTCGGGGGTGCGAGTCAGTGAGTACGCTGCGGCCGCGCCGAGCCCCACGAGGGTCAGCACGACGATCACGAGCCAGTTCTTGCGGAGGATGCGGAGGTAGTCGCTGAGCTCCATGGTGCCTCTCGGTGACGCGGTGGCGCGAAGGCCCCGGGAAAGATCGGTTTCAGTCTGCCACAGTCGTGTTTCCTGCCAATGACAGACGGAACACGCGTGCGACGGCAGCGACGGCGGGGTCGAGTTCAGCAGCGGAGCGCTCGTAGGTCTGCATCGAGCGGCCAAACGGGTCTATCACGTCGTCGTCGGCGGGGTCGGCGAGAGGCAGCACGAGCCCACGTCTGCCGGCGACCAGCGCGATGGTGGCCGCGACACGGGCCGCAGGGTCAGCGCCCGCAGCGCCTGCCGCGGAACGCACCTCGTCGTCCGTGAGGTCGGCACTCAGCCGGGCGAACTCGCGGATCGTGAACGCGGTGCGCAGGCGCGTCGGATCGAGCTCGACGATCTCGCGCCGGTGTTCGCGCGCCATCGCGAGTACGAGCACCGGCGCGTGCAAGTGGGCGGCGGTCAGATAGCGCGCGCGGTGGGCGCCAGACACACCGAGTGGGATGCCCCGGTGTGCGGCGAGCTGAACCGCTTCGGGTGTCATCGTTGCCCCCTCGCGCGCGCGAGCGCCGGCGCTGGTCGCGGTGACATCGAGGTCAGCGAGGCGCGCGGAAAGCAGTTGCGCGGCCAGCGGAGAACGGCAGATGTTGCCAGTGCAGACAGTGAGAATCTCGAGCACAGCGGCCTTCCCGGCGGAGGGTGGAGGGAGTCGTGGTGCAGGGGCACAGTGCTCAACCCGATAAATTGGGCGCGTGCCAGACCAGCTTACTGACGTCGCCGAGGTTGAACGGCCGGGGCGCCGGCGCCGCAAGCGCACTGATTGGCGTCAGGGCGGCCGCACGGTGCGCCCGTGGGACGTGACCGTGCTCGCGGTCGCGCTCATCGGCGTCGGGCTGGGCGTCGTCGGTGGTGGGTTGCTGGCGCGTGCGCCGTTGCCGTGGGCGCCGTTCGCGTCGACGCTCGTGCTGTGGGCCGGCATGCTCGCCGCCGTTGTATTCGCGTTCGCTCGGTCGCGCCCGGCGGGTCTGCTCAAGGCGCGCCCGATCGACCTGCTGTGGGGCGTGGGGCTGGGTCTCGCGCTGCGGCTGCTGCAGGGCTGGCTGAGTGGGGCGGATGCCTCGGCGTTCCCCTCCGCGCCGACGCTTGACGGTTCGCTGCCGACCTCGTGGTGGCTCACCGAGGCGCTGCCGGCCGGCCTCATCGCTCCGCTGGTGGAGGAGTTCTTCTTCCGCACCGTGGTGCTCGTGGTCGTGTTCCAGCTGCTGCGGCGCCCGGTCGGGTCGGTTGCGGCGGGGCTGACGGCGCTGCTCGTCTCGGCGGGAGGATTCGTGCTGCTGCACGGCGCTGCCGGCGCGCTGACGCTGACCGACGGCATCCAATTGTGCGCCGTCGGCGGCACGTGCGCGATGCTCGTGTTGCTGACCGGGCGCATCTGGACAGCAGTGCTCACGCACGTCGTCTACAACCTCAGCTACCTCGTGCTGGTGGTCGTCGGCACGACCCTCGCCTGACCCCCTGCGGCTGTCGCCGATGCTTCGTCGAGTTGCCACCAAAAGTCGGATGAGAGGCCCCTCATCGTTCTCTAAGCTGTGGGTTCGTCGAGCGTCACCAGCGTTCACTGTGATACACGCCTGACACATTCGGGTGATACGCTCCCCGAGCCGGGGGGCTCAGAGAGGTTCAATGAAGGAGGATGCCGAAGTGTCGACCGAACTCCAGGTCGATGCGACGACGCAGTCGCCTCACGAACCTCCTGAGGCAGGAGCACCGGACACCACCTCCGACAGGACAGACGCGCGCGGGCCTGTTCGGGTTACCCTCCACTCCACCATGATCCTCCCACTGCGCCCGCATCGGCGATTGGCGTCGCCGCGTTCGGCGCCGCCTCGTTGTCAGCGTCCTGCTCGTGCTCGTGTGGGTCGTCTTCGGCACCCAGATCGCCCGGTTCGGCCTCGGCAACGCGCAACTGGCGATCATGCAGGATTCGCGTATCTCGGAGGTGTCGTACTGGGTCTTCTCGGCGTCGCTGATCGTCGTGTGGATGGGCGCGCTCTCGTGGAGCGACTCGCGGAGCACGCGGGTACTGGGCTCGGGCCCCACCGAGTATCTGCGAGTCGTCGATTCGAGCCTGCGCGTGTTCGGGGCGATCGCGATCCTTGCATTCCTGACGAAGATCGACGTGGCGCGCGGCTTCCTGCTGATCAGTCTTCCGGTCGGCATCCTCGTGCTGCTGTTCACGCGATGGCTGTGGCGGCAGTGGCTCATTGCGATGCGCAAGCGCGGAACATACTCGGCACGGGTGCTGCTCGTGGGGTCCATCGATTCTGTCGCGCAGATCGCACGCGAGCTCGGGCGCAGCCCGAGCTCCGGGTACCTCGTGGTGGGGGCGTGTACGCCCAGTGGAACAGTCGCCGATGTCGTACCCGGGACCGAGATTCCCATGATGGGTAGCGTCAACGCGATCGAGCGCGCGATGGAACTCACCGATGCTGACACCGTCGCCGTGACCAGCACCGACGAGCTGCCGCCAGACAAGGTCAAGCAGATCTCCTGGAACCTGCAGGCGGGGCGTCAGCACCTGGTTCTTGCGCCCAGCATCGTGGACATCGCAGGGCCGCGCCTGCACACGCGTCCGGTCGCGGGCCTGCCTCTCATCCACGTGGAGACGCCACGCTTCAGCGAGGGCCAGAACTTCCTCAAGCGGGCGCTGGACATCTCGGTGAGTCTCGTCGCTGTCGTGCTGCTGAGCCCCGTGCTCGCATTCCTCGCGATGACGGTTCGACTGACCTCGGAAGGGCCGGTCCTGTTCCGACAGGTGCGGATCGGCCGCGGTGGCCGGGAGTTCACCATGCTGAAGTTCCGCTCAATGGTGACGAACGCAGAGGAGCTGCTCGAGAATCTGTGGCGCGAGCGTCAGGAGCAGGGACTGGACTCGGGCAACGAGGTCATGTTCAAGATGAAGGACGACCCGCGGGTGACTCCGATCGGCGAGTCGAAACGCCGCAACACCCGCGCCTACCTGCTCGCCTACACCCTGCTGCTCACAGGCATCGCCTTCTGGCCCGTGCCCGTCGACCAGGGCGCCGGGCCGCTGCTGCGCCTCATCACGCGGGCGATCCCGGTACTGACCTACGACCGCATCGAGTTCGCGGCGAACATCCTGCTGTTCGTGCCGCTGGGCCTGCTGCTGACGCTCATCCTGGTGCGCAACCGCTGGCTCGTGCTGCCGGTCGCGTTCCTCGCGACGGTCACGATCGAGTGCGTACAGGCGCTGCTGCTGGATGCCCGGACCCCGAGCGTTCTCGACATCGTCGCCAACACCACCGGAGCCTGCATCGGAATCCTGATCGCCGTCTTCATAGACGCACTGCGCGCAGTTACCGTCCTCGACGTTTGGATGAGGACTCCCTCATCCACGAGAGCTAATCTGGGAAATTGCTGACCAGCTCCCCCCTGGGCCGACATGACACACGACACATCACCGAAACCTGCACTCGATACGATCGCGCCTGCCGCATCGATTTCGGAGGTGACCAACGTGACAGTGGAAGCGCTGCGCGCCGCACCTGCCGAGCAGCTGTCGTCGACCGTCGGGCACATGCCGACTTCTCACGTCGAGGCACCAATGGGTGAACCCAGCGCCACCACTGCGCCGACGCCGACCGCCCCGCCTCTGGACCCCTGGCGAGAGCGCTATGCCCGCCGCCTGCGCATCACCGACTTCCTCGTGCTGGTGTGGGTGGTCTTCGGCACGCAGCTGGTGTGGTTCGGCCTGGGCAACGCTCAGGTCTCGATCCGCGAAGACAGCCGTCTGAGCGAGTTCTCGTACTGGGCGTCCTCCGGCGTCCTCATCGTCATCTGGATGCTCGCCCTCGCCCTCGCCGACTCACGCAGCGAGCGCGTGATCGGCGTCGGCGCGAGCGAGTACGCGCGCATCGTGCGCGCCAGCTTCGGCGTCTTCGGCGCGATCGCGATCCTCGCCTTCCTGCTACGCATCGACGTCGCGCGCGGCTATCTGCTGATCTCCCTGCCGCTCGGCATCTTCATGCTGCTGCTCACCCGCTGGCTGTGGCGCCAGTGGCTCGTCGCGCAACGTCAGATGGGACGCTACACCGCGAAGGTCCTGCTCGTCGGGTCACGTCAATCGGTCGCCCAGACCGCCCGTGAGTTGCGTCGAGCGCCCTCCGCCGGCTACCGCGTCGTCGGCGCCTGTGTGCCGTCGGGCAAGATCGCCGACACGATCGAGAGCACCGGAATCCCGATCATGGGCAGCGTCGACCGCGTCGAGCGTGCGCTCGCGATCACCGGCGCCGATACGGTCGCGGTCACGAGCACCGACGACCTGCCCGCCAACAAGGTCAAGCAGATCTCGTGGAGCATCGAGGCCGGCAGGCAGCACCTCGTGCTCGCCCCGAGCATCACCGACGTCGCCGGTCCGCGTGTGCACACCCGACCGGTGGCCGGCCTGCCGCTGATCCACGTGGAGACGCCGCGGTTCAGTAGCGGCCAGCAGTTCACCAAACGCGCGGTGGATCTGCTGCTTTCGGGGGTGGGGGAATGATCGTCATCAGTCCGCTGTTGCTGGTCCTCGCCTTGATCGTGAAGCTGTCGAGCCCCGGCCCCGTGCTCTTCCGCCAGACCAGGATCGGCTACCGCGGCCGTGAGTTCTCAATGCTCAAGTTCCGCTCGATGGTAGTCAACGCGGAGGATCTGCTTGCCGATCTCAAAGCGCAGCAGGCACAGGATGCCGGCAACGAGGTGCTCTTCAAGATGACCAACGACCCTCGGGTCACTCGTGTCGGCCGGTTCATGCGCCGGTTCAGCCTTGACGAACTCCCTCAGCTGTTCAACGTGATCGGCGGCTCGATGTCGCTGGTCGGCCCTCGCCCGCCCCTGCCCTCTGAGGTCGAGCAGTACGCCGACCACGTGCACCGCCGGTTCCTCGCCAAGCCAGGCATCACTGGACTATGGCAAGTCTCGGGCCGCTCCACCTTGTCTTGGGACGAGTCGGTCCGCCTCGACCTCGGCTATGTGGAGAACTGGTCGCTCGTAGGCGACTTTGCGATCCTTCTCAAGACAGTGAAAGCAGCGATCGCCCCCAATGGCAGCTCGCACTAGCAATCGGACATCATTCGTGCCTTCAGTTGCAATCATCGGTACTCGCGGCTACCCGAGCTACTACGGCGGGTTTGAGACAGCCGTGCGAAAGCTCGCGCCCCATCTCGCTGATCAAGGCTGGGACGTCACGGTCTACAGCAGACCAGGAGCAACGAAACTAGACGACCCAGAACGAGATCCACGGGTGGAGGTGATCACAACTCGTGGCACGGAGTCCAAGTCCATGAGCACCTTGTCGTATGGCCTGACGGCATCACTCGATGCTGCACGCAAGCGCCCGGACGTGGCGCTCGTCATGAACGTGGCGAACGGCTACTATCTACCTCTCTTGCGGGCACGCGGCGTCCGGACCGTCGTAAACGTGGACGGCATCGAATGGGACCGCGCGAAGTGGGGCCGCATCGCGAAGACGATTTTCAGGCTTGGGGCCTGGATGACCGCTAAGTTCGCCGACACCCTCATCTTCGACTCTCACGAGATCGCTCGACGCTGGGGACAAGACTTTAACCGTGACGGCATATATATCCCCTACGGAGGCGATGAGGTCGCTGAGCTGCCACTCGAGTCCGGACTCGAACACCGAGGATATGTCCTGGTGGTCGCGCGGTTCGTTCCTGAGAACACCATTCCGGAGTTTGTCGAAGCCGCCGAAGAGATCGCGAAGACGGTGCCTGTCGTGATCGTTGGCTCGTCAGGATACGGAGGCGAGCTCGACGAGAAAGTAGCGACGCTCGCGGCAAACAACGACCACGTCACCTGGCTCGGCCATCTCAGCGATGACCGACGGCTATACTCGCTCTGGCAACACGCTGCCGTGTACTTTCACGGGCATAGCGTCGGCGGAACCAACCCCACGCTGGTGCAAGCCATGGCAACCGCGACACCTATCGTCGCGCGCGACACCGTCTACAACCGTGAGGTGCTCGGGGCAGGAGGTCGGTTCTGCGACCCAACGCCAGAATCGATAGCCACCGCGGTCCTCGCGCTTGCCTCGGATGCTGACGCACAAGCCGAATCGTCCGCGGTCAGCCTAGCCCGCTCTCGACAGGCGTTCACGTGGCCCCTCGTGTGCTCCGCATACCAGAGCGCACTGGGGAGTAGTGCCGGCACGCACACGGCCTAGCGACATGCGACTGGAGCAATCGCATTCCTTTCGCTTGAGGGCCGACATAAGAACCAACGCAAGAAAGCAGGTGCACTGATGGTGTCCTTCCGAGACTTCATACCCAGCTCAATGCACGGCCCACTGCGTCGTGCCATTCACCGTGGCCGGGCAGTGCAACTTACCTATAACGACCATCTCTTGTATCACAAGCATGCCGCCCCAGCGGGCCAATCGATCAACGTCAGGAACGATCGTGCGCTGATCATGTACTACACGCACTCAATTGAGAAGGGGCTCACGCGCGAGGACTTTCGACCGTCATTCGGCAACAGGCCGCTGACGGCTCTCGCCCAGCTGCTCAATCGATGGATTGATGATGGTCGCGACCCCCGCGATACATTCTTCGACGCCGCGTGCGCTACTCTACGTACCTACTTCAGCCGACACGATGATCTCGGGGTGAATGTAGGCGACAAACTCGCACTATTCGCACCCGAGGTACAGAAGCTGATACTGGGTAGCAGCACAGCTGGCGGGTTCCGCACAGTCCGCTTCGATCGGCAGCGGCACCGGTCGTTTGGCGAGCTCACAGCCGATCGCGTGAGTCTTCGTGAGTTCGAGCCCGGACCGGTTGATCTGGGCTTAATATCCGATGCCGCCTCGATCGCTTCTAGGAGCCCCTCCGCCTGCAACAGGCAGTCCTCTCGGCTTCATGTCGTGACCGACCCTGGCCTGATTGACAAGATACTGAGGATTCAAGCCGGGCTCGGGGGCTACGACCGCCCACCGGTGCTCCTGTTGGTAACGAGCGACACTTCGTACTACGTCGAGGCGACCGAGCGAAACCAGCCGTTTGTCGATGGCGCTCTCTTTGCGATGACGCTGATGTACGCGCTCGAAGATGCAGGGGTGGGTACGTGCCCCCTCACAGCAATGCTGTGGCCACGATCCGAGAAGAAGGTCCGCGCTCTACTTGATCTGCCCAAATCGGAAGCACTCGTGACTTTCGTCGCAGTCGGCCGCCAACCTGCATTGACACGAGTCCCGTACTCACGGCGCGAGAGCGTCGAGTCCATCATGACCCTGCACGAGTCTGGAGATCGTTGATCGTGGATCAGTCACCTGAGCCGGCCCTGGCGAACATCCAGGTCGCCACGCTCAACTTTCACTTCGCCCAGAACTATGGGGCCGTTCTCCAGGCGATCGCACTCCAGGACCGGTTGGAGTCGCTTGGTGCCGAGGTCCGTGTCATCGACTACCGCCCGCCGGGGCACTCCCAACACTACGCCCCGCTCCCCAACCCCGTGCTCAGCGCTGTTTGGAAGTTTCGCGGCGCGACCGCGACCGGCGCGAGCGTGTCTTCTGCCGCCAAGCAGGCTCTTGCCCGCGCAATCCGCTCCGTGCTGCTCTGGAAGACGCAAGGGCAGCGCCGTAGTCAAGCTAGACGCTTCGAATCGTACCGGTCTCGACATTTCGAGATGACTCGACGCTACAAATCGATGCGACAGCTCCGCGCTACACCTCCCGAAGCGGATGTCTACGTCGTTGGCAGCGACCAGGTGTGGAACCCCACGAACATGGGTGGAATTGACCCCGCCTACTTCCTGTCTTTCGGAGCCGCCCACGTCGTCAGGGCGGGATACGCAGTGAGTACGCCGCAACTCGATCCAGCGCGACACCAGCGTGCCCTCGCCTCGCTTGTTCCTCCGATCGACCATCTTTCCTTGCGGGAACCTCACCTGATGGCTCCGCTCTCAAAGCTGGCGACCACGCCGGTTCAGCTCGTCCCGGACCCTGTCATGCTGATGACGGCGAGTGACTTTCAGAAGTACAGTGACGAGGCGAGCGTCCCGCGTCGTCCGTACCTCCTGCTGTACGCGGTGAACACGCACTCAACGCGCGCATCGCTGATTCGGCTCGTTAATCACCTTCGAGCGTCCCTTAGCGTCGAGGTCGTTGACGTCTCGCTGGAGCCCGCCGCGTGGCCGTTCCCGGTGACGCGGCCGGTGGACCTGACTCCTGGGACTTTCCTCTCCTACATCTCGGAAGCACGATTCGTCGTAAGTAACTCGTTCCATGCAACAGCGTTCTCGCTGCTGTATCAACGGGACTTCGCTGTTGTGTCCGCACCGGGGACCGGGGGCCGAATGAGCGAACTGCTGACTCGCGTGCGCCTTACCGAGCGAATAGTCTCCGAGCAGACTGACTTGTCAGCCTTCGATACACCTATCGACTATCGAGATGTCGAGATCCACCTGACCGAGATGCGGTCCCGCGGTATGTCCTTCCTTCATACCGTGGTCGACGAGTCCGAGAACAGACGTCGCAAGTGCGTGGTTAGGTGATCACCCTTCTTTGGGCGTTCGTCGAACGCCTCGCTCCGCGGGCAGGCACAGCCCTCCTCATGGTCATCTTCGCTGCCACGAGCGATCCAACCACCGTCGGCTACTACGCGGCCATGATGACGGGCTACGCGATCCTGCAAGCGATCACCGATGGGGCGGCGAAGCGAATCGCGACGGCCGCTGTTGCAACGACAACGGGAACGAGATTCCTCCGAACGTACCGAGTCTGGTACCCGATCCTTGGAACTCTCTTCCTCGCGTGTACCTTAGCAATCGTCGGTTGGTGGGGTGCGCCCGTCCCGGATCTGTTGGCGATGACGCCCATGCTTGCGCTCCCCACAATCATGGCCACCAGCATTGTTCCGCTTGCTCGCCTACAGCGTGCGGGCAGCTGGAAACTGATCTCCGGCATCTCCGGGTCATCTGCAGCGATCGCTCTGCTCGCGGGAGTCCCCTTGGTGCTGTGGCTGCACAACGCGCTCGGCTCGGTCACACAGCTCGTCCTGACCGAGCTGTTGTTCTCGATCGGGCTGCACCTAGCAGCGAAGAGAACACTTTCCCCACAGATCTTGATCGAGTCAGAGGAAAGCTACGCCGCAGCATTTGCGTCAGCTGGCGGGTTCATCATCAGCATGCAGGCGCAGTATCAGCTTGATCGAATCGCAGTCGGTGCGCTCGGGGGGGCGGGAGCACTGGGGGCCTTCAACCTTGGTTGGTCGCTGTCACGGAGCATTACAGACTCGCTGTCTACCAGCACCCTCAACGTCATTCAATCGCGCGTCATGGACGCACGCGAGAAGTCCGCTGACGAAATTCGAGAGATCATTATGGACTCACTACCTCACGCAATACGAGTGGGTGGAGTAGTCGTCGCCGCTACTTACGTCGCGGCGAGGTTTGTCGCGCCCGTCATACTGGACGCTTCTTGGGACGACATGCTCCGGGTTGTTCCGTTGATGAGCGCGACCGCCATTCCCTCGATAGTCTGCTATTGCCTGCTCCCGGCACTCATGTATTTCGGGCGAATGCGATGGGCCATCACGCCAAGGCTGATCGGACTTGCATTCTCGCTAGGCGTCGGCTGGGCGGTGCAGTATTCCCTCGACGCGGCGATCTGGTTCGCGATGGCGCGTGAGCTGACTGCAATGACCATCATGCTGATCGGTGCGGCTGCGGTCGTCGAACGTCGAATGGTGCTTTTGCCAATCATCGCCACCACGGTGGCCTGCGGCGGGATAGCAGTCGCGGACTTCGCGCTCTCAGCCATGGGCGTGCTGTGAACAACGCCTGTCCAGCCTGATCCCGCGAATCAACTCAACCTACACGGAGAACACATCTGATGAGATCGAATCCAGCCACTGTAGCTGCCCGCGTGAAGGGCGTCCTTGGAAACAGTCCCCGCATCGCCGTCTCCTCCGCGTCTCGCGAGACCCGGTCGATGCACCCCGCCGTGATTCAAGGGACGCGCGGCTGCCTTGCGGCGCTCGCCAGGGACTGCTGATGGAACTGCGCTACACCAATCCACTTGTGTCGACGTTGGCGCACTACGAGTTGGAGCTTGAGGAGACCCTCGAACGACATGGCGTGACCGCTACAAGGAACCCGGCGCGGCCGGTCGAGGGTTTGAGCGGGTTGCCCGGCAAGGCCCAGATGTTTGCGAACGCCGCCCTCAACATCGCCAAGTTCAGACGTGGCGGGTCTTCGAACGTGCAAGTCTGGCCCAGTCTGGGGCTTCTGGAGGCCAGGCTGTGGAGCAACTCCAATGCTACGCACGCGATGATCCTGCACGACCCCGTCCCACTTCGTACTCAAGTTGGGTTCAGTAAGCTGGCACGGAGGTGGGCATCCAGCGCGAACCCCAGCACGGCACCGCTGATTATCGTTCACTCATCGCATGCACACCGTGAAGCGGCGGCGTTGTTGCCACATCACAGGATTGTCGATGCTCTCCACCCAATACGCACAACCCAGGAGCTAAGGCCGAAGACGGCAGCGCCGTCCATCGTCGTGGCCGGACAGTACAAGCCAGAACGTGACCTCGCTCTACTAGCCCGCCTAGGGCCCGAGCTTTCCAAACGCGGCATCGAAGCCAAGATCCTCGGACGAGGATGGCCCGAAGATCTACCTGGCTGGAAGGTTTCAGCGGGCTTTATACCAGACCGCGAACTTGACTCTGCATTGGCGGAGGCTTGGGCGGTGCTGTTGCCCTACAACCTGTACTTTCAGAGTGGGATCGCTGTTCGAGCCCTGGAGCTTGGAACACCAACGGTTGGAAAGCAGACCTCGTTCCTCGCAGATCTGGCCGGTGAGCAGCGCGAACTCGCCTGCATCGACAAGGACGAGGGTGAGGAACTACCACGGGTGCTGAGTGCGCTCGAAGCACTGGATGCTCAGAGCATGTTCAACGCTTACGCCCGCCTTGTGGACGAGTCCTGGGCTCGGCTGCTCGAGGACTTGCTCGGTCCCGCGGCAGCATAGCGATGCCATAGTGCCTACTCGTTTGGCTTCACGCCGAGGGCCTGCCCCGTTGCATTGACCCGGAGCCGAGCGCCACTGTGCCCGAGATCGGAATGACGCCAGAACCCCTGCGGGTTCTCTCGTCAGGACTCAACCAACGTTCCTGCCACTGGCCTGACGCCATCCGTCTCCAGGTGAATATTCGCTTCTCTGAGCGCCACGAGTATTGCGGTTGAGCGCCACCTGCTCGTGGGCGCGTTCGCGTCGTTGAGCGCCACCGAGTATTCGGGTTCGGCGCCACCTTCCTAGGCTCCTTCTGCCGCGTGGCTGATCACGCGGCAGAAGGAGTAGTTCGGATGGTACGCAGGATCAAGGCGAAGCTGGTGTTGAGGCTTCGCGCGGAGGGGCTCACGGGTCGGCAGATCGCGGCGCAGGGTGTGTCTCGGCACTCGGTGTCGGCGGTGCTCGACGCCGCTGACCGGGAGGGCGTCGGCTGGGACGACGTCGCGGAGCTCGACGAGGCGGACGTGTATGCTGTTAAGAGGCTCTTCGCAGTTGAGGGTGTAGTCGAGGGTCGGCGGCTGGTTCGCGGATAGACGTCGAGGTCTTCCAGGATGGAAGTTCTCACACTGCCCATCTGCCGGAAGACCTCGACTTGCACCACCCTACG